>Ga0209454_1001205_pt1 | contig 15687 bp, 8 predicted proteins | sample WorMetHERISLAND1_2_FD_187400 | JGI IMG/M metagenome (GOLD analysis project Ga0209454, IMG submission 187400) | Marine gutless worms symbiont microbial communities from Max Planck institute for Marine Microbiology, Germany - Olavius geniculatus... | ecosystem: Host-associated > Annelida >...
GTGCATAAATTCTCTTAATCAGTGCCGGCGCTAGAGAACTGGTGGCCCCCAAATGCAACTGATGGGTCCCTATAAACGCAGCAGAGTCCAGGGATAGAGCCCCTGGTCAGAAGGGTAGGGGGCAAAAAGCCCCGTGAAGGTGAAACACTTTTTGACTTTTTGACGTTCAATAAGCCGCAAATCTACATGTTTCCTCATTTTACATTTTGAATATATTTAAAAACTAGAAATTTTTTCATACGTAGCATGAGGCCCCTGAATATACGTGAGACCCCCAACCGGAGGGTACAGGGGGCCCTTCGGCCGGCTCGCTGCACTTAATTTCATGAAGCAGGAGCTCCAAAATTCTATTAAACTACGTTTATTTGACGATCGAATGAAATTCAAGTAATTAAAAATTGTCTTGTTGCTGTTCTGACACTACCGTTTTGACGTTTTATTACTACTGTCACGGTCCTGTGATACAGGCACAACTCACCCTTTTGGTGTAGTCCACTTACAATATCAGCCAAAAAATTAAAAAAAAGAAATTAACGCAATGCGTTAATGCATTAACAAATTAACGCTTTGACAGCTGTACTTCAAATGTGAGCAGCAATTATAAACGTTCGGCAATAATGATTTTTTCAGAGAATCAATTGACAAAATTTAGTGCAATTGAGATAATACGAATAAATAAAAGCGACGTCACAAACTGAAACGTTGGGACACAAAATAATCTGCGAGCAAAGCGAGCAGAAAAATTTTTTTGTACCCCACGTTTTGTCCAGCTGCTCCTGGAACACTTCTTGGGGGTCAAAGCCGACCCCCCAGACAAGTTCCAGTGGGGAGGTCATCCTCATGCAGTGGGGGTTAAACCCCCAACCCCCGGCAAATCGAACACTGGACCGTATACCGGTGTTTAAAGGGCAGAAATTGTGAACGCTGAGGCTATTAGTGCAACTAATAACAACCTTGATTCTGTCTCTCACCGTTTCAGAGATAAAAACGTACCGTTTAGCCGCAATTGCATGTACTGACTTTCAAGATCATCCAAGGTCAATGATTTTCGTGTCATCTGAAAAGCAATTTATGCGACTTCCTATTAGTGATCATTAGTGATCTAGGCCGTATCTCTCACCGTTTAATCACAATGCATACGTTACAGAGTTACAAACGGACAGACAAACGGACACAGCCCGTTCCATAGGGCAGACCCAGTGGCGTAGACAAAGGGGGGCCCATGCAGGCTCCCAATCCTCCAGACAAAACATTAGCATACGTTCAAACTGTACTGAATTTGCCAATTTAGTCAGTTTATTCTTTTTAAAAAGTATTTAAAACTGTTGCTACCAGATCTCATCTTTAAATGCTAAAATGCATCAAATTCGATTTCGGCCGAGACTCCGCCCCAGATCCCGCTTGGGGGAGCTCACAGCGCTCCCCCAGACCTCCTTGCTGGATTTTAAAAGGTTCTACTTCTAAGAAAAAGAAGGGAAGGGAAAAAAGAAAGAACATGGGAAGAAAGGGCAGGGGAAGATAGGGAAAGAAGAGGGAGGGAAGGGATGAAAAGGAAAAGAGAAGGGGAGGGAAAGGGAGACGTGGCACCCAAACTGAAATTTCTGGCTACGCCGCTGGGCAAATTGTGTCACTGTAAAGTTTAACGGTCAGATCAAAAAAGCATCAGGACAGTACATGCATTTAGATTTAGGAGACAATGGGTCTTTTAGTTACCAACTTTTGGCTACATCAACTTGCCCCAAACCCTCTGCAGGAAATGACATTTGTTATATCAAAATGGCCCAGCATTATTTCTGTTGCAAGTGTGAAGTGTGGCATACAGCATAGGCTTAGGTATTCTTGACACAAAAACAAAACAAAAAACAGCAAAACCTAGTTATTTCAGTGGAATTATAACAGAGACCTGCTGTATTTTTCGTCCACAGACCGTAATTAATGCCCTGATCAATGCCAATTAATCCAGCTCAGAGCTGGAGACAGGGATAACCTATCCCCAACTATGCATGCTCCACTTCAACTACTGGCAGAAGCTACATACTCTCTACTGAAGATCAATTATTTAAACTTAACTACAAGCACAGCCCGTGACGCCAAGTTTGATGCATGATAAACGCAACATCAGCAACAAACTCTACACAAGAAACACACAACACAACGTGCAAATGACTTGATGTCAAACAAAGTCGAAAGCATAATCACTGTCTGCCCAATGCAACAGATATACGACCAGAATCAACCTAACAGTGATCACACACTGGCCTGTTTCTGGCGCCTGAAACCAGCGCTGGAAACTGGCGCCAGAAGCGAACTGGATAAACTGAACTCGTTTACTCCACTTCGGGAAATGAAGTATCGGTAAACCAAGCAGATCTAATCGTTCTCTTCAAGATGTACAAGGGGTTCACACGTCCTCCCTTCGAGTCACTCTTTCAGTTAACAAAGCACGACAGAACAAGAGGTCATACACTGAAGCTAACCAAACATTGCACTAGCAGAAATGTCCGGCTTTACTTCTTCTCCGAGAGAGTGATCAGTAACCTGGACCAATCCGTCGTTGAGGCTGGTTGTGTGAATACATTCAAACGACGTCTACATGAACACAGAAATGACAAGATGGACCTATTCATGGATTAACGTCTGCATGGTTCCAGGCCAAATCCGCAGTCTTCTCATGGTACGGCCGTACCAGGTAAATTACCAGGTAAAAAGAAGTGACCTGAAATGCCAATTCTTTTGCTTGATACAGTCCTTGCAATGCAACTAAACTAAACTTATCTGCAGTGACATAATAATATAGTGGAGTTCAGTTTGTTTGCTTAGTACACACCTATACACTGTGGGCCATAAAAACATGGCACTTTACTTTTGTCAATATCTTCGCCAATGATTGACCAGTTTTCAAAATTCTTTCACTGACACACTCTGCAGCCAATTGTAATAATGTGATTATTATATATCTCTCACCACACAGTAAATGTGTTTCTACACTATGTTTTAAAATATAACTGTAAGCAAAAACTAATGATAATAAAAAAAATTTAGGTAAATGAAAAAAAGCACTTCAGACCAACACTGCAGTGAATGATCTGTATGACACTAAACTGTGTGGGCCTAACACAGTTTAGTGTCATACAGTGTTGGTCTGAAGTGTTTTTTTTCAATTTTACCAAAATGTTTGTTTGTTATTATCATTATGTATGCATATTTCATTGATATTTCACAAGGTAGTGTAGAGACGCAGTTACGGTGTGGTGGGATATATAATAATCACGTTATTGCAAATTGTCTACAGAGTGTGTCAGTGAATGAATTTTTTGAGAATCGATCAATAATTGGCGAAGATGTGGACAAAAGTAAAGTGCCACATCTTTTTCTTGCCCACCCTGTAGATGCAACTGAACTGGTTGAACTAGTATTTCGGTTCAGTTCAGTTGAGTTCTGTCACTTTGAACATGTCTTAAGACAACAACAACTGCGTTGAAATGCAAATTCAAACAACAGCATGTTTCGCAAGCCTTGCACGGTGCACCTGCCCTATTTTTGGAAGTAAAAAAATTAACGAAAACAAAATATTAATCATAAGTAAAAAAAAGTTTGGCTTTATATTTGGGCAACAGTTACCACAGTCGTCAGCAATGGCAAAGGTTGCAGCAGCTGCTCTAAGTTCGGTTATAAGGCACAGTGTGGAAAAGCATTTTATATGAGACAAAATCTTCAGTAACTCCTGTGTTGCAAATCCACTGCTAGCCAGTGACAAAATTTTGAAACTATACAACGTCTGATTACAGTGTGACAAAACCGTGCGGGTTTATTTGCTTTTTGATATCACCTTAGGCCTATATACAATACATTATATTTACACAGCCATCCACACCATACAAAACCTTGAAGCAAATGCTTCAAGTAAAAGTAAAAGTTTTTCAACCATTCGAGTGAGTGTCGGTTACAGCTGAAATGATTTTGGACCTAAATTATATCAAATTGTCCCAGAAGCTCTGGAGGAAATGACATCATTCCCAGGCCTTCAACTTGACTCAGAGAAAAGATTTGGAACAGTGACAAATGGAAATTATCAAGAAAGGAAACTGAAGAAAGGCAAGGATAAAAGGAAAAGACCAGAGGGAGCAAAAACCTGCTCTGACGTTGCAAGGGGATAGACATGCCTGCATCCTTTACACAAAGTGGCAAATAAAAGTGAAACGTGCATGCTTTTGGTTGATATTTGTTCTATCGTGGTTTTGGGATTATCGTCAATCACTGAAGTTAAGTGCAGTCATATTGAATGAGTGAATGTCGATGTTTAGTAATGCTGATCCATGTTACATTAGCTTTCCGCATGCACCCTGTATTTAAAAAATGAAATGTTCTAATTTATTCTGCGTCACCCTGTACGTACAACTATGAATGTAAGTCACGTTGAACATGTGAATGCTGAACACGTGAACAGTGGGTTCAATATGACTGCCTTTCACTGAAATAATGAAGGCTAATCATTTTCGAAACTACCCTACAGTTAAATCAAGGAAAAACATGAATGTCCCAAATTTTTATGCATTACACCGTGCAGCGTCGGATGTAATGGGTAAGGTGGGCCATGGCCGACCTCGGACCACACAGAAAATCATGACTACAGGAATCTACAGTAATGACAATGGTCAGAACGAAGACTATCAAAACAATGTGATTGCTCTGGCATAGCAAAAGCATTTCATCTTACCTGACTGCCAAAATTGAAGAAAATCCCTTCAGTTTCTGGGACTCAGCTCCGGACTCCACTGGGGAGCTTACAACACTTCCCCAAACCCCCTAGCTAGTGGAATGGACTCGCCACCCATTCCCAACAACCCGTCCCCGCCTTGGCCCTTCAGGCCTCAATTTTCGGCCCTTCGGACCTCGTTGGCCTTTCCCTCAAAAATTTCTATATCCGACCCTTTACTTTTTATATAATGGTCAGATCTGTAGAGCAAGTGCAGCGGCGGAGATGTTGTCTCCACCACCTACCGTCTGCACAACATGTCTACATACAATCACTGGAGCTACACAGATATCTATGCTGACACCAGCGTCAGTCTCTCGCCAGCAGACGACCGGTCTAGCACCAGTGAACTGAAGTCTATGCTGGCTGGCCGGCGTGTTCAGTTGATCCATAGTGATGGCGGAGGTGTCTCGAAGTAAAAGCTTGGCTTGGCTCACATCAACGGTCCGCGAGCCGCATGTGTGTCGATACGCCGTCAGCGACGCCTTGGCCATGGCCGCGGCCATGTTTGGCCACAGTCTGCTGTCAGCCTCAGTCACCATCACCTACACACAATGACAGTTAAAGGCAGTCAAAAAGATTGTCACAACATTGAACGCTCAAACAGTGTGTTTGCACATGGGATCACAGTGCTACCTCCCACCAGACACAGGTGAACGCACCCATCTAAACCCCAACTAGACAGACCGGTACTCAATTTGCCTACCCTGCAGGGATAAAAGAATGAGTTGAGACTGGTGGTTGGTTATGTACTGAGATGTTTTACCTGACAGCAGACAGTCACAAATCCAGGAAGCAACCACGTAACAGTGACTTGTTCGTAATTCAAACCCACAGCCTCTTTATCATAAGTCCAACATGATAATGAAGCCTATGAAACCTTCTGTCTCAAGTACGTGCATGTTTGATCATAGTTTACTTTCAGCCTCTATCACAATAACCTCTGTAGTTCTGCATATTGGTGCAATATAAATATTATTAGTATTAGTACCATTTTTTCAGAACACAGTAACAACAGAAATGCACAAATTACAAAACACAGTCTTCCGAAAAAAAAAATCAACTGGCTATTCAACTAAATACTGAAATAGATCTGAATTACCAGTTCTGAAAATTTTTTGCGAAACATGGAATGGGAGCCTTACAGAATCTGTCTGATTCACTGCACTGTTGTCAACTAATCCGTAGTATGTCCAAGTTGTTATTATTATCATAGTACTACTGCTGTACCTGGAAGGCAAGGGTGTGCATGTGAAGACGGGAGAATGGTCTCTGGTTGTGACTGGTCAGATGTCGAAGCAGTTGGAACGTCACACGAGCATCATCCAACACCGATGACAGACTTGGAAACGAGTCCTCCACCAACATCTCACGGTGGCCAACGTCTTCCTCATCTTGGCCATTGCCTACCGCGCCATGACGGCCAGTATCCATCTCGTCATGGCCACTGTCTACGGTAGTGTGGTCACTGTCCACTACACTGTGGCCACTGTCTTCCTTGGTACTACGGCCACAGTGGCCACTATCTGCTGTACCGTGGCCACTATCCACACTACTATGGCCACTGCGGCCACCATTCGCCACACCGCGGTGGTCATGCCAGTTGGCCAGTAGACGCCTGACAGCCGGCAGCTCCTGCTCGTTGAGACCCAGTGAGTCTGAGTACTGCATGACATGTTCAATGACTCGTCTCAGCGTGGCCTGGTCGCTGAATGTTGACAGCTCGACATGGACTCGCAGTGACGGCTGAGCTGCTCTGAGCAGCTGTGACAGCCGAGTTAATGCACTTGGTGCACCACCGACTGACAACAACAACATCATATCACATAATATAATATTATACCATATCATACCACATCATGCTGTATCAAATCATATATGATATCATTTCAAAACATTTGCTAATACACTCCTTAACAGTAGCGTGTAAAGTACTAACATCATAGCAAGGTATTACGCATAATATACAAATCACACCTGAAGCTAAAACTACAACCAACATAAATCGGTGATTAGCTAACTAATTACTCAACTAAATAAATTAGAAACTGACTCCAAGCTGAAAGAAAGAGCTAAGATTACCAGTCAAAGTTTCGGCACCAAGCAGTTGTCGAAGGCCACCAATGACTAGCAAATCAGGAGGAGATCGCATCAGTTCACGAGTGAACTGTTCCACCAATGACGTCATATGAAACTGGGCGGGGCCAGCTGCCTGGTACATGATAAACCTGTTGACCAACAGACACCTAAATTTTTGACAAAAGTCACATTACGAAAAACACTGTAAAGTGCTGTGCATGTCAAAAAAGATATTGCTCAGACAGGAGCATCAAAAACAGTGCGATAGCAGGTATCCATGGCAAGCATGGAAGCATGAGCCAATATCAGGGGTCTGGACAGAAGCCCCCAGAGAGTACCTGTAAGAAAGGCTGAACCCCTGGGTAGGGGTGAAACCGTTTAGGGGCCCCTCTAAAAGAAAGTGACAAGGCTGCGTCAGCTCACCACCAGTTCCAACTGCTTTACATTACATTAGAAATTCACAGTCTCAAAATTGGCAGCTGACTGGCATGAGCTAATGATACTGCAGCTTATTATGTAGCTATGGACTGCCTGCAACAGCGAACTATTGGACAGTGGTCTGCACCCATCAAACATACCGGCGCCCCAATCAACCACAGCAGGCCTTCATCTTACAGCACATAAGACTATTCATTTCCCATCCCACTGCAGGTAGGAGGCTGAGCCGAAGTGCTGGCAAATGACCACTTGTGATAATTACACGACAACCTAAAAGTTATAAGTTGAACACACTAATGACCACAAGATCAGCTGAAGTTGTATTTAATTACCTGTTTCAACAAATTAGAACTGCATATTTTCAGCATACATTTTGCATCTGAATAAAGTGCACATTTTAACAAAAATTTATGCAGCAACAAACAGAAGCATGAACCTGTTTGCACGAGGCGCAGTCCAGTTGCCACAGACATCGTTTGCTTCATACTCCAGAATGAAATGCGTGTCTTCCGCACTCTTACTCACCTCATCTCCTATCACTATATAAATTTATGCAAAATTATGTAAATTTAGAGACAATAATGTCAAAATATACAACAAATGTAAACTTGCATAAAGCCGTGACAGCAGCCTAACAGAATGTTACTGTGCAAGTTTGTGCATGAATTTTTATGCAACCTTAAAGATGATAATGTAAATCTATACACAAGTGCAAATATATGCACACCATACCAACAGCCCTATTGAAATTAATTATAACAGTTTATGCATGATTATGTAAATTTTTAAAAAATAATGTAAATCTATGTATAAAATGGTCATTCATGTACATGCCATACCAACAGTCTTACGGAAATTATATGTACAAATTCATACAAAATTATGGGAATTTAAAGAAGATAATGTAAAAATGTACATACTAGTCCAAGTTCGTGATAATGAAAAACCGATAATTTTCAATTCTGTTTCCGTTTTAAATACTAAAATATTCCTGGCAGGGCCACAGCAATAATGGGGGTTTCACAGATTCACCCCTTCCCCCCCCAAGCCAGGACCAGGAGGAAACGTTGCATACACATGACCAAACGCATTACCACCAGATGTGATTTTCAAGCTCAAAATGTATAAAAAAAACATTTATGGATAGAGCTTTACCCAACCACAGTTGGGGAAAAGTTACAGTGTTCCCCAGACCATCTAACTGAATCAATGGCGAGCTGTGGGCTGTAGACAAACCGCATTTGGAAAAGTCTGGCTACCAGCCTGTCTGGCAGTGATAAATGAGAAGCCAGACCTCGAACAGAGGAGTGGAGCTGGCTGCGTAGTTGTGGAGACATGTTTGCTGCAAGTGTGACTTGCTGGACGCCTTCAGTGACAAAGCGCTGCACCATCACGGGAGCATTGCCGCCAACAGACAGACGTGAGCTAGGAAGTGATGTGAACGCATGTTCCACCTCCGCATAGAAGCTTGCATTCTTCACAGCACGACTGAAACATGATATATGAAGGAGTGAGTGAGTGTGCGGGGGAGTAAGCGAACAAAAAAATGAATAAATGAATAGATAATTAAATAGGCAAAGAAATAAATAAAAGAATAGCCTAATTGAATAACAGAATGATTACATTAACAAATAAGTGACTTGCTAAATAAATGAATGAAACAAACAAACAAACAAGACAAATAAATGAACATAAAAATAACCTAAATCAGCAAATCAATCTACTAATAATGTAGCCACTAACTTATGTTTTAGTTTAACCTAGGTACACTTTGCTAAAGATCTTCCAAACACAAAGATCCAAAGATCTTTCCAAACACAAACTTCTGGAAATTGTCAGATCAAAATATTTTTACATGACGGATGCCCTTTTTGGCAAGAGATACCACGAATACACAAATTTATTTAGGCATTTTCTATTCTCATTTGAATGCCTTAATACGATAGTTTACTTCTGTAGCGGATCTAAGACTTAGGACTGTGTACAACTGAGCAGCAGACTGCTAACATATCTACCTGCTTGGTAACGTGCAGTGTCAGCACAGAGTGTCCAATGTGCACCTCCGACATAATGGAATGGCCTCTTTGGCAGAAAGGCACCAACTTTTCGAACACTTATGTAAATTTCACTTTTATTTCCTGTCCTCACCACATGTAATCAGTAAAAGCAATAAGTAAGCAGCCTGACCCGGCCGAAGCGCCGTTGCTGAAGTAATAAGCAAACGTTTTCTCCAGATCAGAGACGTCACTGAGCTCCGCAACATTGCCGATGGAGTTGCGACAGCTGGCTCTAAGTTGTTGCATCACATCCGCACTGGAAGCCAGGCGATCGAGACACGCACCAAATGCCACAGCTACACTGGCTCCTTGCCGCACACCTATATAGGAATGCACAGAACAACACAAATGAACTGAATTTAATACACTTCACGAAATAAACTGTTTGTTCATTTAGTATAGTGCAGCCAACACAACTGCAAAGAACTGAACTGCACTGATCAGGGTTCATAGCAAACTGAAAGGACAAAATTCAAGGACTTTTCAAGGACTTTCAAAAACCTAAAATTGCAGTTTTCAAGTACCAAAAGCATCAATAAACAGACATATCATACTCGCACTACATCAAAATTAAGAGTGAGATATATACTTTAGTGTATTCACCAATACTGCACTAATAATGAAAGCAAATTACTGACATCTTCATATACATTTTGTTAAGTAAGCAAGTGAACTATAACCAAGTAGTGGTGAAATGCCAAATTTTACAAGAATGCTTTCTTCAAAATTTTAATATGCAAAAATTTCAAAATATGGAACATTCAAATTCAAGAACTTTTCAAGGACTTTCAAGGACCTACTCCATGTTCAGCGACTTTCAGGAGCCTGAAATTTTTTTTCAAAATTCAAGGACTTTCAAGAACTTCACAATGACCCTATGAACCCTGATACAGAAAGACAAACAGACAGACAGACAGACAGACAAAGTCGTGGAACAACAAAATGTAAGTTGCCAAGTTTTTGTCATAACTGCATAAAATACGTTGACGAATTTTGTTAAAATTATTTCATCGAAACAATCTGCAGTAAATCTGTAATAAAGTTATCGCTAAAGATCCTGCCACACCTTGAGTGTGTCACTACGCAACCTTGAGAAATACAGGCTGATTCAGAATAAAACAGCTGTAAAGTAATTTCAATAATATTCGAAAACTGATGCTCATATCATTCCATGACACATTTATGCCACATATAGGACGTGATGTGATCTGAAAAATTTGGCATTTATCAAGTTCACCACTCACATGCCCAGTGAAAAAGTGTTAGGAATTGGTTAATAATTTGCACAGTTAAGAATGTTTGAAAGTCAGGGGCTTACTTCATACAGACAGGTGCAGACACAGACAGACAGACAGACAGACAGACAGAATGACTGTGCAAGCCAGCAGAAGACGACCAAACACTGAAGCAGATCTTTAATGATGAGCAGATTTCTTATGTCCAGACCTAAACACCACCACAATAGCTCTTTAGTACCACGCTATTACTAAGCTGGACCACTGCTGTGGAACAATCTGTCATTAAAATCTGATAGTGAAACGTTACTTTTGTAATTTTATGTGACTACTAAAATAAAGAGGTTTATAATGCGCAGGGCCGGTAGCCACAGTACTGTCGAGCTCATCCCTCTGAGCTCATCCTTGAGCCAGGGAGTACAAAAGGGGTGAGCCGACTCTGACAGGATTTGAACCCGGGACCTTTCAATCCAAGGCTCAGCGCTCTACTGACTGAGCTATCCTGTCGATAGACATGACTACTAAAAAGTAAAAAGGAGAAGGTGGTGTATAGCACATTAATAGGAAATCCATCACAGAGCTGCAGAGCATCATCTGCCATAGGAATCATATAGTGTTAGCTGGCACTTGACACAAGTGAACACACCCCGCCTTAACCCTAGCCAGACAGGCCAGTACTCGATTTACCTACCCCGGAGGGATGAAAGGCTGAGTTGACCTTGGTGTTGCCAGGTCTCAAATAGTGGGACGGTCTCTAATACTAGCTGAGGGTCTAAGCTGAATGTTCTAATAGAAACCATTGGTTTCTATTAGAAGTTTTTTTGCAGTACAATAATAACCCAAAGAATGCTCAACTGCATTACATGGAAACAGCAGTTTTGACAAAAACGTGATTTCTTGATCTTATTTGTGAGAAAAATCTTTGACAAAAAAATGCAAACGTCAAAAAATTGCAAATTTTTATGAGTGAAAATGTGGTTTCTTGATACTATATGTCAGCCAAAAACGGATATTTCAAAGAAATGACTGACTTTTTAGTAGTCTGCGGAACAGTACTTTGGAAGATGGCGCTAGCCTCCATCAAGTTCTCGATGTACTGACCAAGGACCAGATTTTCTGACTTGAGTTTAAGATTTTCCTCTTTCACCGTGTCCACACGGCGTGACAGATCTGTAGTAGTATACCACAGTTACTACTACTACATGCACTACAACAACTAGAACTACTAAAACTGATGCTGGGTTGTTAATACTACTGCACCGTGTTCCAAAATTAGCAACCCCCTTGCTTCAAACATGCCTAATTCAGTTTGTAGTTCACGGATTTCAACGAAATATTGTACACTGCACTATCTTAACATTACTTACAGTCACACCCATTATGCACATGTGTGTTCAGTGTAATGCGTTTATGACGTCAGAGTTTGTTTACAATTGGGTTACGTGCAATCCACTGATATCAACAAAGAGATCAAGCAGCAGCATACCCGCCTAAGGCCAAGAGCTTGCGTTGAGGCCAAAGATGGCCACGTTAAGCACAATCTTTGAAGACAAGTTTAGAATAATTTTCGCCATGACTGTTTCAAATTTTGTAACAATCTATTAAGTACTAACGATTTTACAGTATCTGTAGGGGGTCACTAATTTTGAAACACAGTAACTACTAGGTACCACTACCATACCACATGTGACAACTAGCCAGTAGCACTCATGCCTTCAGCAATAAAGCTCAAAAACTAACTCTGTGATTTTCCCATGACCTTCCTAAGTTAGCAACTTAGCTGTTCTTACAATCTGCGCAAATTGCACCTTTTTCCGAGTCTGATGTTTTCTGTTCTGTTTGCAAGTTTGACTCACATCAGCGAATTACCTTCGTAGTTAGTTCAGTAATTGCTACAGTACCTGGCCTAACCTAATCTGCATTAACTCAACATAAGCAGGCCTCGTGGAAGTTAAGAGAGTGGTAATCTTTTGGTCTGGGCCTGAGGCTACCGCCACACAACCTTGTTCCTGACGCACATAATGTTTTAACGAATTCTAGTCTAATTGGGAGCGCTGACTTCAAATAATGTTTTCTGTCGACAACCTTGGATTTCATGCCATGCAAAAATTGCTCAACACTAACAAGTTAGCATATATCAGATTTGAAACTCAGTACCTTCAACTTGACCAAAATCCATTAAAAAGCGTTAAATTATATGTTAAAGGAACAAGGTCACACTATTACCCCAACTGTGCCTAGCTCGGACTATTAACAGATTTGTAACCTACAAATTTGGCAAGGCCAAATTTCTTTCAGGAATGAACTGTCCTTCCCCCATTTTTGATCTTGGTCCACTGTCCAGTTTCAGAAAAAGAAAACAAAGAATAAAAAAATAAAAAAGAGATATTTGGGTCAAAGCTGGACGTGAGTCTGCCCGGCGTCGTAAGTCCGAATGGGGGGAAATTTCAACAAAATGAAATTCCCCCGGTAGCAAAGTCACATGGCCCCAAGTCAAATGGGTTAGTATACACAGAACACGCACTGTCGACTTAGGGTAGGTTGAAGTGAGACAACAGAACTTTTTTGTTAGTGGATCAAAATTCGCCAATTTTTTCGCCCAAGAGGGGAGGAGATGCAGTTTATCAACTGCTATACCAATTTTTGATATCTCAATCCATTTCACAAATATTGCAGTCAAAGTCTAAAATTGTCCGAAATTGTGAGCAGTGCTGACTTTGGATGGGTCGAATTAAGACAAAAGAACTTTTTTGTTTATGAACAGAATTTCACCAAATTTTTTTATTCAACAGAAGAATGGCTGTAGTTTAATCAATTCCAATTTTTGACATCTCACTCCGTTTCAGAGATATTCATGGTCAAAGTCGCAAGTTGTCCCAAATTGCGCCGATTTTTGGGATGTTTTTTGCCCTCCCAAATGTTAAGGGGGCAGTGCCCCCAAAAGTTATACACGTGCTATCACCCCCTTACAGAGGCAGATCATGTGGTAAAGTTTTGTGAGGCTACTCCCCCCAGGTCCAAAAATCTTGAGTCTCATACGTGACATTTTAAACCAATTTTCGACCCCCTTTAAAAAAAGTTGTACAGAAGACCCCCCTCCCCGATGGGGGATGCACTAGCAAGACTTGGTCATTCTGTAGTGCATGTAAAATATTGGGGTGCACCACCCCTAAGGGGCCAAAACATGTTCTTCCGAAATAGTCAATTTGGGTGGGTATGATTCCACCTCTAGACTTCTGACGTTAGTGGACCAAAGTTCATCAGACTTTTTTCACCTAACGCGGGAGGAACTGCAATAGATCAAACACTTGTCCAATTTGAAATATCTTCCTCCATTCTAAAGATATCTGCCGCCAAATTTTAAAGGCAACTGAAATTGCGCCAAATTTTGCATGCTTTTAGCCCCCTACATTTTTTCAAGAGTGCCCCCTAAAATTTTTGACCGGCACTATACAACTTGGCCTACTGGTGATCATCGTGCAAAATTTCGCCACACTTGGCCAATGGAGCTCGGAAATACCTTGCAGAAATAAATAAAAAATAAAAAAACATCTGCAGTAAAACATAAGTCTGCTCCCAAAACTTCCATTTCTGGGTAGACTAATAAAGTAGAAAAAACAAAGCAAAAAATCAAACCCTCCATTACTATAAACAGGCAGCCTAACGAAAACAACAAAAAGAAAGAGGTTAACTAACCATCGAGTGTGTTTTGTAGCTCAAAGACTTGTTCAATCAGCTGACGACGCTCTTTCTCATCCTCTTCACTATAGTCACAGTCAACGTCTATTTCAGACACACACCCACACAAAGATATGAAGACAAAAAAACGATCAGCAGTTGGCTTGGTGGCACAACAGTATGGTGCTGGGCTTACAATCGAGGAATCATGATTTTGACTTGTGGCCAGGTTGCCATCAAATGGTTACTACTTGGATGGGTGACTGTCTGTGGACAGGTAAACCATCTGGGTATATAACTAACACCAAGGTCAACTCAGATTTTCACATTCCGCGGCACATAAATTGAGGACTAGCCTGTCTGAGTAAGGTTAAAGCATATGGTGGGCATTTCTAATTTTTAGCAATTAGCTCCATGATTAATAATCAATAACCAAAACATCTCCAGAAATAAACTACGTATAACAGAGAGACCAGGGTTTTCACACATACTGTTTGCTGCAGCACAGTCAATGCTGTTGTTGTCTGCGCTTTCCGACATGCTTCTTCAGTAAGCAACGATGCAAGTCAGTCGCAGATTACTCAGGAGCTGACAAAGTTCTACGACAAACCATGAAATAAATGAACAACACACTTCACAAAACAACAGACCATCTGCACATACCACATATCAAAATTTACACTAATAACTTGTGATTCAGAAACAGTCCATTTAGACAAAAAAGATAAGACAGAAAGTATTTTATCATTTATCACAAAACTACAGGGTGGTCCAGCTAAAGTGAAGCTAACTTACATTTACTGGTAACATTTGAATGCATAGGTAAAATTCAATGATTTTTTGCAAATGTAAATACAACAAGAAGTGGTGTGATGCAAATTTTAAGAAATCAAGCATCGATTTCTTTGATGAGTTGGTCAAGGCTTGATCTGCACCAAGCTTTGCTGGCAAATTCCTACAGAAAGCGGCGAGAGCTCCAGTTCTTTTCCACCCGTAACGCCTTTATAACAATTATGTCCTCTCGCGTTATTTTACCCATCAAAATGCAGAAACAGATAGTTATTCCCAAAGATATTATTCTAGAAGCAAAGGCTAACAAATACCAGCAAAACCAGACGATTTTACCATAGAATTTTATTAAGTTCGTCAAAACATAAAATTATCGGCCTATGCGAGTAAGTCAGTAAAATGATAGATGTAACAAGAGAGAAAATACCTAACCTGGTTACGCCATCTGACGAACAATATTAAATTTTTATGATTCCCAATGTGTGTGTCTGAACTGTTATCACATTTGCAAAAGGTCAGTGCTAGGGGTAGATCGGCGATCTCGCACTAGTGAGCAGAAAATTACTAGTGGTAGATCGCCACTTTATCTAATTACATTTATCACATTATTAATGTAAGAATGCAGCCATATTTCTTCACTGCATTACCAGGACTG
>Ga0209454_1001206_pt1 | contig 15673 bp, 11 predicted proteins | sample WorMetHERISLAND1_2_FD_187400 | JGI IMG/M metagenome (GOLD analysis project Ga0209454, IMG submission 187400) | Marine gutless worms symbiont microbial communities from Max Planck institute for Marine Microbiology, Germany - Olavius geniculatus... | ecosystem: Host-associated > Annelida >...
TTCTTCGAAGAAGAAGCCGTTGACCGCTACCTTTATGCCTGGGTGAGGACTGGTAAAGGACTAGCGCCCCGCCGGTTTTCAAGCCAGAATTTCTATGTCTCTATGTCTATTTCTACGTTTGACGTGACATGTTTAATTGCATAACAAATGAAATGAAATAATGTTTCTTTAGCATGTTTCCGTTAGCAACAAATGAAGAATTCCGCAAAACAAAGACCCCGATCGTGATCCTAATCGCCATCAAAATCCAATCGGTCATTCTTTGGCTTTGCTCATCCGCACCCACTAAATTTTTTATCAAAAATCTTTTCTTAATTTTTTCGATGATCCTTGCAGATAGTACAAAACAGACAAAGACACAAAAGTAAAAACATAACCTCTTTCCTTAAGCAAACATAATGATACATTCAGGACATTGTCATAGCCGTGTTAACGGCTCAGTCTGTCTGTGTGTCCGTTGCACGCACGGTCCATAAACCAATGTGTTTGGCAGTATGAACAGGTCAATAAAATGAATAAAATGGCTATAATTGCCGGAATTTTACTCGCTTACGAACGTAGAACAGTACTGAACGTCCGCACAACACACACACCACCAGAAAATATCAAACTAACCAACTTAGACCTCGCGACCATCCGTATGTTGCTAACATCCACATTTCACGCCCGTCATTATCGTTTTGTCTTAAGCCGTGTATACATGGAGCGATCAATCAGCGCAACTGTTGGAGCAATCGTTCGCCCCGTGTGTACACTGCATCAATATGTTTAACACTACATCAGGTCTATAGGCAACTACGCATGATATGACAACAAATAAGTATTCACGAGTTACCGCACATCTATAGTGGAAGCTCCGCGGTTGTTAAGTTCAGCTGACTAGAAAACATTAGATGTTTAATAGCTTGGCTTGATCAACCACCACCAATACTGAGCGAATTTCTACTGCGCTGTTTTAAGTTCAAGTTCGACGAGCCCATCAACTAAAACATCAGCAGCACCGTCGACAGCAGGAGACTTATCCGCAAGACCGTCGACCACAACATCATCATCACCATCATGAGGAGAATTGAGCGATAGTTGAACGGGTAGACCAGTCCTGTACGACTGTTCACAGGCTGTAGCCACCGCAGACACGCTCAACACGTCGCACTTCGTCACCGACAACTTCGCTTTACCTGCGCACAGTAGTACACACACGCAGATCATCAATAGCACCGTCGTGATGGGGTGGCAAACACAGCTCCCACAAATCGTCCCCAACCTGAGATTTGCATAAGTAAGTAAGGAAAAGTTGTATAGCGTCCAAAGCATGGGGGCGTTACTGCGTGCAAGACACTGTGACTATACGCCTACAAACTATGGACTGGGATTGGATAGAAGATCGAGATAAGATTGGTCCTTACCTGTTCATAAGACCGGCAGATAAACACGTAGGTTGCGGAAGTGACATGTTCAAACAGAGTTAACAGACTGCACCAGCAATGGCTTCTATCCCCCAAATCTGAAACTGAAATCGAGCGCAAGTGCCCCCCCCGGGTCAAGTTTCTTTCCTTTTTCGCGAAGACTTACGGGCTCCTTTCTCTCCCCACCTCCCCCTCCATCTACCCCTTTTCCCTTTCCCTTTATCTCCCTACTTTCATTCCTTATGTTTTATCATTCTTTCCCTTCGCGTTCCCGCCTCTCATACTAGTTGCGCAGTGAAAAATAACGGGAAGTTTTGATCAACACCCTTAACAAACCTTTTCTTTTATTCTTCACTAAACGCAAGCTGCGCCCATTAGGTGTAGAGATGAAAGCCCGTGTGTTCCAAACACGACGAGCAGCGACGATCGGAGAAGCTCGGTCACCGACGCGAAGACAGTCGGGTGCGGCTGACGATCAGTGATAGAGACGAGTTGCAAGAACGCAACAAATAACCATTTTCTAACAGCTACTTTCCACGTCTACCTGGGAAAACCTGCGCTCCAGTATTTAGTTAATAAAGAAGACACAGTAAGAACTTATACCTTGAACGACATCAAAGAAATGGTCCAAAGCTGCGACGTAGCTCTCCGCGTAGCGTTGAGGAAACGAGTACTTGATGACGTCACAACTAGTTCCCGAAGACGTCAGTGACGTCAGCGACGTCTGACGCTGGTTCTCGGACACCAGCATTCCCTTTGACCCGAACACCTGCAATGCGATTACCAATAATGAGTACCTGCTGCAGTAAGCTTTAGATGATAATTTTATCACCTAAGGTCAGTCAACTTTTATCAGCTAAATAACTGGAAAAATTACGAACGCATTTGTGACAAAATTATTTTGTAAAGAAGTTAAATATGCCTGTCCCAAGAAGAAATGAAATGATTAGATTTTGATGGGATCCGGGCAAATTCTTCTGTGGATTTTGTAAATTGTTTGCTATAATTCTGATAGCAGTTGTATTAACTCCTTTATATTCGTCATGTGGCATCACCGACTAGGCGGAGGCTTGGGGTTTTTGATCGCTTCCAGTTTTAAAGATTAAGCAATCGCATAAGCCTATGATATAAAAGACGAAAACGGAATTTGCGACACGGAGACCGCGGGAGCAATCTAAACTGTAGGCTAATTATTTGCGTAATTTGTTTTTAGCCGACCGTACTTAAGTAACGGTCGAGCTATTGGTACAAATTGGTAGCCGTCCGTCCATCTGTCTGTCTCTCTGTCTGTCCGTCTCTCTGTCACGGATGTATTGTGGCTAAGCTTTAAGTCGTAAAAGAACATTTTTACACAAATAATTAGCCATGTGTGCTAAACTCGGGCATGCAAAATCTCAGCCATTTAGTGCAAAGGGGACATTTTCAATTTGAGGGTTATATGAAGGGAAAGTAGGAAATTCAATGGAAAACTAATTATATCTTTGAAACGGTGAGAGTTAGGGCTAAGATTATGATTAATCACTAATAGGAATTGACATACATCCTTTGAAATAAAATGAAAATCATCGACTTAAGATGACCTTCAAGGTCACTGACAACCAGTACGATCGGCTATCCTAGCTACAGCTGGGCTTCTTGTTAAGTAAGACAAGCTTATGACCATAACCCATTTACGAAGAGATGGACGACATGCAATAGCACTACTCGCATCGCTCGGTCAACAATAAATTCGCGCACCAACATAGTGTCGAGAAGTGAATGATCGTCATATAAACTGACCTCCAGCCGTTGGTCGTAGCCGTACGCAGCGTAGCGACTGAGGTCAATGGTCGCTAGCGTTCCGTCGGCAAACTTCATCGAGATGACAACAGTATCGACGTCATTGAGTGCGTTGATGACGTCAACGTGCGCATGCGCGAGCGTGTACACTGACGTCGGGTAGGCACCGAGCACCCAGCAGATCATGTCGATGTCGTGCACAGCACAGTCGTGAAACATTCCGCCTGTAATCACCCGACAATCGCCGGCGTCACTAGAAACTCTAGCTTCTCTTATTGATTACATTTTCAAGTAATGGTGAGCAGAAAATCATTACAATGCTACACAGCCACAAAATAGGCTTAGTGCTGCTGCCATATCAACCTGCAAAATGATTTATAGGCTAATTTTCATAGCAGTGAAATATTGAAGATTCATGCAGTAGTTTTTATAGAAGCCGGATGCCCCTAATATACTATCGTCATTGTTAGCGTATATACGCGTTGCCTCTCGTGGTTTCAAGTAATGCCTCTTTGTTTAAAACTGACTTCCTTCTAGCGTTCGTGTTTGTTCGTCGTCGCACACCTTCCGTGGTTTTCGTTGGACTTTATACTGTTTCGTGCAAGTTCTAGTTCTCAGTTTCCTCTATATAGCGACTCGAACGAGTACCTGAGGTTCGACCAACACACTCTGAAGGATTGCATTCATCTTAGTACTTACTTACTTACTCATTTGCTCACTCACAAAAAAAACTGAAATAAACAACATCTGCACAAAACCAGCAAAACGATTTCCCTTAACTAACTGTAACGCTATACAGGCTGAACACAATCTGTGTGACTGTGTATGAATGAACATTCCAAACACACTGGCTGATGGACTTACCAGAGATGGCAAGATAAGCATCGGATGGCAAAGGACTGTCCCGACTGCAAGATTTCAACATGTGAAGTGCTCCTATCTCGCCAGCATGCGCCCGCTGCCGCAGCCGACTGAGACTTGGATCAAATCGCCTAAGTCATATTATAACAAGATAATGTTCATATGAACACGGAGTCTGTCCAATGCATTTCGACAGTTTACAATATATGTCCGTATAAATATAATCAGTGAGCTGTTTAGACCGGTAGAAAAAAAATCAAACAGTTTAATTTCAAATAGTACAGCAGCAATGATATTTCCATACTTCTGTAATATCTTAACTATAAACACTCAGCGTGTTCGGAGTCGAGGGGGTGGGGGTAACGCCGACCTCAAACAGAAAGCAGGTACAAGACATCAGTGCTAAGTTTCGATGTGAGGTAATTAAAAATGGCAAAGTCAAAAAATCGGAATTTTACCGCCGCCCTCTCCCCCAAAATTGGTGTGGAGGTGGGGTAAGGTGTTACCCAAACTGCAGAGAAGGAATCGACAACAGAATGTCGTGTGAAAAATTCATGAAAATCGGTCCAGTCAAACTTTAGGGGGGGGCGCTGAAAACGCGAGACTGGAAAACGCGGAATTGGAAAACCCGGCACCAAATCGCAGGGGTGGAAAACGCAAGACTGGAAAACGCAAGACTGGAAAACCCGGCACCAAATCACAGTCTCGCGTTTTCAGTCGCCCCAAACTTTAGTTGCATGACAGCGAAGTTCTAAGACTGCACTGGCCGGGCAAATTGGACTTTTCGCCATTTTGAACCGCACGCCAAATTTGACCGGAATTGGATACAAAGCTAAAACTTGGCAATTTTTTTAACTGAGCCATTGTGTATAAAAATGCGGAAAATCGGCCCGACGGCGTTGTAACTAAAGTCGCTAAGTGGCGCTAAAGTAGACATTTCGTGCCAAATCGGCCACCCTGACGAGTGGTTGGCGTCCCGAAAATGCATGGCGTAGAAGCACATTTTCTAGACATACCACATCAAAACAAATCGTCTGAACCGTAGTTATTGGTTAAACATTTTTTAGCTATTAAAGTCACATGACTGGACTTAGTTTATTCTCATGACAGACCTGTCAAAAAGAGGGTTTTTGGCTCCAGCCCCTAAATGGTGACCCTGTTTAACTCATTCATGTCTAGCGTCCCCAAAAATGGGGCACCTAGTTTGACGGCAAACTATAAAATAATTCAGGCATTAATGGGTTAAGTACAATTTTCAGTACTTTCTCATCATCCCATGTAGCGAAGTACTCATAGAAAAAGATACTTTTACTTGTAACGTAGTAAGATTTTAGAGTAACGCGACTTTTACTTTGTTAGATTTGCAGTTAAACCTATCGTTGCAAGTAACTTGGTGGAATCAACGGTGTATCTTTTACATACCACCACGATTAAAGTTAAATCAAACCTTGACAAATGGCTCAAGACTGAATAACATTGCTTAAACACATTTCGTTCTCGGCACGCACTTTGGTTCCACTCGACAATAATAATAAGTCTAGTAAACTCGTGGGTTCAGGTTCGTTCCGGTTTGTTATTCGTATTGTGGATAAAATGTTATAGCATGAGTGCAGTGCAATTATGAGCACTTATTTTACTGCAGACACTATAAAACGGTGTTATAGCTCTTGATGGAAGCCCATTCTAGAGCTATGAAGCGTCACCTGCCGTATGGGATCACACAGGGTTAACTGCCACCACACAGGTGAACGCGCCCCACTTTAACCCCAGCCAGATAGGTCGGTACTCGATTTACCCATTCCGGAGGGATGGAAGGCTGAGTTGACCTAAGCGGCTGGTTACATACCAAGATGGTTCATTTGCCCGCAGACAGTCACCCATCCAAGTACTAACACGGCCCGGCATAGAGTAACATCGTTGATCGAATGAAGCGCGTTACCGCTACGCCACGACACCAACTATAGTGAGAGAGAAAAGGAAAAAGTGGGTCAGCAGTGAACAAACCTGTTGAAAGAGCAGAACAGTGGTTTGTTGACCTTCTCGGCTTGCTCGTAGCAAGCTACGATTCCACGCTCTTCCTGACTTACTGGTTTCTCACAGAACACCGCTTTACCTGTAATGAATATACATCATTCACATTCGCAGTGCATGTGCGTTAAAACAAAGTTATAGCAGTCGAAAAATTGGCACGTTTTGACCACCTCACACTATATGCTATACAGCCATTGCAACCAAGTGCAAATACAGTATATTAAACAATAAGAAACACAAGTCACAATTTCTGTAAACACTAAGAAACTTTTACACTCGCACAATTTAAAAACAGAAGGTTATAGAATCGCATAACAAAAAAAATAAAATTTCAATAGCATTGCTTAAATACATTCAATTATAACAGAATCTATAGGTGTATAAGTAATGAATGTGACGATGCAAAAACTGTCGTCGTGTAGGCCTATGGATTTTCACACGTTTTAAATAACCAGGCCTAAATAAAAATAGACAAAACATGAAGTACTGGGAGACTGTAGATAGGTCCAGTAACATCAATCACCCCCTTCCGTAAACAGGAAAAAGGTAATATTGCCTAGAATCGTATTTTACTTCAAGACAAGACGAATTAATTGATCAGAATTAAACAATCGAGCGTTGCTATATGCTACATTTCATACACTGCGCGAGATACAGCAGTCTGGTAATCGTATATAAACATGATAGGAGTATAAACGTTGTGCACACAACCAATTCGACTCTTCTTGCAGTACACCGTACATAACAATACAGTCTATTCGGTCAGTCGGTGCTGTAAATCATTTAGCACGCTCGTATGTGGGCGATAAAATGAAACAAAGCAAACTGAAGCAACTGGAGATGGTCGTCATCGACTCCGTTTACTGTTAATCACAGGGCAAAACATGGCGCAACGAACTTGCAGAGAACTCGTCGTGTATTTTATTGCGGGGATTCGTACGCGCAACAATAAAACTGCAATAAAACTAGGATTTGTTTTTACTCTATTTTAGTGTAGTTTTTATTGCACGTGTGTGCATGGGGCGGATTGCTGCGATAAAACAAAATTACACTGAGACCGTCTTCACTTCTGATGGAGAAATTCCTCGCACTATGTCGGCACTGGGCAAATCAGGCATCGTGTAACGTGTTACTAAATTGCAATTAATAAATATATATTATACCATATCGTAAGAAGTGCTATGTTGGGCCCAGGGTTTCAGTCTCCAGGCCGTCCAGGGTAAGCCATATTTTTATTACGTAAGCAAGAAGTAACAACATAAAATACAATGTAGCCTACGCAGTCGTAACCCCACCGCTCTGGAGTGCTGCTAGTACAATTGCCTCGTGTTCAAACGTTGGAGTACAGACGACCACTGCATCCACTCTGTGCAGGAATAATAACATACACAGAATAATGTCAGAAATTCAGCAGTGAATGTTAAAATGGAAAATGATGTTACCGATGTTACCGCCAATCTGCGGTTTTGAAATAAACCTAGCTGACGGTGCTAACTGCTGCTAAACATAAGATATCGTATTAGTGGAAACAACACAATCAGACGCATGCACGCATGTCATAACAGAAGGCATATAACATTATAAAAAGTTTAGCAGCTGTTATGCACTTGCAAGCAAAACGATTTTAAATTTGATGGTCAGTGTTTGTATGTGGTCATTACGGTAGGCCTACAGCACTGCGATTAGAGTTCACCTGATTCAGAATTCAATCAGCGAATGTATACAGGGTGTAACAGAAAAAAACATGGCACAGAACAGTCTCGAATCAAGCCAAAAAAGCCCTGTTTATAGCGAACGAAGAACGAACGAAGAACGAACAAAATAAAACTTAGTTCTGTCGCTTTCCATACGCTCCTTTAGGCAGACAGTTAGAGACCGATAAACGAACTGCTACCGTCTTTATTCACCATTATCATCTATTCCGGGGTTAACCTGTCCGGTAACCTTCTCATTACATCACATCACATATTCGTTTAATAGCAGAATTTGACATACATACATGTAATTCGTAGGATTTTTAATTATAACAAATGGGAATCTGTTAAGAGTGTTTTATTTCATATAAATCGTCTTAATATTACACATTTAATTATGCTGCGAAAAATTAATTTTTATCGTCGTCTGCATATGTCAAGAAATTGTATTTTTCACAATGTTTTTATGTCGTTTCTGTCATATTGCTGCGATAGTATGTGTTGCACGGTTTTTATTAACAAGTCGTCTGTCATGAAACTGGTAACTGATCATTTTGAGTGCTATGTTAATTCGTAGGCTGTTTTTATGATGGACGATTTTATGAGATATAGGCGGTGCTTTTTTTATCTGTACATATCTGTCTTTTCTTGCTGTCTGTTTCTGTCTTTATGACAAATAAACGTGTTCAATGCTCATAATGCAAACTATGGGCCAAAAAGTTAAAAGAAAGTTAGGCCTAATTATGTTACCGATAGACGAACAGTAAAAACCTGTGGTCGTTAAAGACTTGGCTGGTGTCGTCGACACTCTCAACTACAGTCGTGTGATCTGTCAGGTGATATTTCTGCACGATGTCTCTGGCTTTGTCCAAGTCTCGCTCGACCACGTAGCGGATCACAGTCCGTGGATTGGACCGCAAATTCGTCAGGTGTATCATTCCAGCACGACCGATGCCAAACAACGCTACTCCAATCCTCTCCGACATGACTGCTGGTCTGACTGCCTCTTCAGTACGAACGAGACTGTATTGAACTCAGTTGGTCTACTGTATAAAGCCGGTAAGTTCACTAGAACAAAAGATAAACAGATAGGCCTATTCGATACTTTGCGATACGACTAGGAGCCAGAGCATAATTTTTTTGCAGGATGTGCAAAGGACACACACTCATAGGCCAGAGTTGCAGCCTCTAAGGTAGGTCTATGCCCTTTAGGCTCCCTTTGTTTACATGTGGATGACCAAGAACTCTCGCTATAGTGGCCTACTTTGACAGCAGGGCTAAACGTTGACCTCGTTCACGTAAAATTATTTTAGGCTTATAAGCCCACTGCTATATGTCACAAAGTGAAAGTGAAAGCGAGTCGTTGTCTTCTATGTACAAATTGTTTTTGATTTAAATAATACTGCATTTTTATGCATCCGGTTAATACCTGGACAGTCTCTAAATGTCGATATTTTATTACGGGTGTTTTTGGCCCAGGGTTCGAGGTCAGTAAATTGCTGCTGATGGACTGTGGCCGGAGCGTGACCTATAGGCCTAGTGCCCGTATGATGTATGTTTTCGTCGCACCGGCGCCTTCCAGGAACAACATCATGTTGTGACACCGTGTCGAGCACAGACGATCCTCTGCATTCCTTCGTTTTTAAGCGCGACAGCATGTAAATTGTGTAATGCTTCACGCGTTTTAGCTATTGTCTAGGCGTCCGCGACGTCTGTCTGCCCGTCACAACCTGCAGCCCTATCAAAACAGTGCACGCAAAGATCACGAAATTTTCACCGTGGGCTGCCACAAAGACTCTAGACAACATAGGTACCTGACAGAGATCGTCTTCAATGTCGAAGTGTCATGTAATGATGCGATGCGTAAACTTACGCCTCTCATGCTGTTCGAGCTTATTTATGGGCTTCTGGTAGGCATTTGTCGTGTCCAAATATGGCTGTAGGCCTAAACGTCCACTACGTCAACACTCTGGCTGAAAAAAGGCTACACGTACGGCGTCATGCTGCAAATATGTCGTCATTGCTTGCCCTACGCGTGAGACCAAACATCGCATGTGACAAAAACAAAGCGGGGTGCAGCTGTCAATCAACACGAATTTGGCAGCATCATCGCACGCGTAAACATAATGCAAAACTACGTAACAATGACGTCGTTCAATGAAAGTAATAAATTATGCGAGTTTACGGCGCATATATCAAATGCGAATTGATACGAAATGGCTGGATATAGACCAAGACAACCTGCTAATAGAAACTGCTATGGGCTGTGCGCGTCTCGTCAGCATTAGCCCAAATTAAGCTTACTTGTTTTTGTAGACGGGTTGTAGGCCCTATACTCAACTTGCTGTAGATTCGCTGTAGATACGTTGTATGCCTACTAGGCCTACAGCATGCTGTAGGCCTACAACAAAAGGCTACACATCCGCTCGATGTTTAGGTAATTAAGTGGAACTTACGTTACATACGGTACTCTACGTATGTGTAAGATTACCACTGATAGCTGGTCGTGTAGTAAAATGAAATACATTTTGCCAGTCAGTCTTATAAGTAACACCGGTATAGGCCTATAGGCTACCAGGTACTAGGCCAAGCGTTCATTGTAGGCCACACGTGCACGGCTTGGCAGCCCGGTCCGGCCTATAGCTAGTCCATTGTCATAGGCCTAGGCCTACATCACAGGGCTATGGGCCTTACAAAACACGTGCTTTTTAGCGTGCATTCAGAGCTCGACATTTTCAAACGGAGTACCCGCGTTCGCCCTACATCTATTTTGACGCGCGACAGCAGATATGCTAAACGCGTTTCAGCTATCGTAGCCTACAGGCGTCTGTCTGTCTGTCCGCCCGTCACACTGCTGTATCGTGTTAAAACGACGCAAAAAAGATCGTGAAATCTTTACTATGGGCTGCCATTAAAACTGGTTTTCTATGATAAAATTTCATGCCGCTTGATGAGATTCCTCTCGAACGAAGGCGTCAAGTAGGGGCCGGTGTCCCCTAAAAGTCACATTTTTTCGTATGATAGCATTTTTATTGAATTTTATGTAGGCTACGATTTTTTTGCCACATATTCAGTATATATATAGATAGTCGAAAATAACGAAAAACCGCCGGGAGACTGGCACACTGATTAGGCTACTCCTGCCATGCCAGCGACAGCATACAGGCTGGTCTAGTAGCCTACATGTTACAAAAACTTAAGTAAGTTATGCATAGTAGAAAACAAGAACAAGATGTACAGTACAAAAGTGTGATTATCATTTACAAATCAGCATTGGTAAGCACGAATTTCATTTTTGTGTGACACACGTAATTATAACATTGAAAATAATCAACAGGGATAATCAGCTACGCCTATATCTAGGCCCAATATTTCACCAAAACGAAATATATACATCTTTATTCACCATGAGCGGTAGCAAACAAATACAGAATAAAAGAAAAAAACTTAACTAATTACCGTTTATGCAGTTCATATATAGTTGAACAGTTCGTACTTTCACCCAGAACATAATAAGCTCACCGACAGCGACACGCATCGACAACAACAAACAAAGTTTTATGACAAACCCTTTTACGCGCGAAAACAGCTACTGCTTTCAGCGCGTCTTAGCCATCGCAATTCTGTCTGTCTGTCTGTCCGTCTGTCACACGGGTGGATCAGTCAAAAACGGTGCAAGATAGGATCACCAAATCTTTACCGTCGGCTGCCTGGAAGACTCTAGTTTCAGGAACCGTAAAGCTTTTCCATAAATTCGAAGGGGGTCACCCCGAACGAGGGCGCTAAATGAGAGGGGCTGGGCAAAATTTGCGATTTTTGGCCAAGGAAACGTATCTTATGGTAAATCTATCACAAAGTAGGTCAATCTAAACGTTGAAACGAATACTAACTTTCAGCAGTGTTGAATTATAAATACGGCTGTATACGCAGATATATTCGACCCCTTCAGTGTCCAGTGTCTAGCGGCGATGTTGGTAAAAAGATTGGGGAGAGGTGGAAGAGCTGCAATTTTCTGATACACAATCTGCAAATTTGTGACGAGGCGAGACATGCATTGGGTGTTCAACATTTCAACTGTGTCAGTAAATTTAAAATTTCTGCCAGAATTCGGGGACTTTCAGCCAGAAATTTGGCATTGTTGGTGAGAAAAAATTCCGGCGGGCTAAAATTTGGAAATGGCACGACCGACGCTCGACCTAGCTCGTACCAGTGCCAACCCATGCACGCCGGTCATCTCTGAGCAAATTTCTACTGCGTGTTAACTGCATCGACGAGTCCGATGATAGAAGTATGTACTAACAGTTCAGTGCAACTTTTAAGCCGAAATTAGTGGGATGGCGATTCTCACCCTTCTTTTTCTTCCTTCCTCTTCCCCTATCCCATCCGCCATTTTCCCTTTCGTAACTTCTCCGTTCCGTCCCCTCCGCCTCTGAATGAGATCCTTTCCCCGCGTTTTCACCGCTGGGAAAATTCTTAAAATTCTACATAGCTACGGGTGAGTTTATTTAGGTCTGTATAATGTTACCGACCAGGCTCACGACAATGATGACGGAATAGCTTTGATCACAGCCTAACTAACCAGACTACCTCTACCGGCCGTAGATTAACGAAAAACAATGGATTAGCCCATTTGGGCAAAATGCCCGGAGTGGGTGGGCGGTTTGCCCACCTAGTTTACATGTAAAATTTGTTCTGTATCAGTTTTGACCATCGTCGACAGCAGGAGACTTATCCGCAAGACCGTCGACCACAAGATCATCATCACCAACATGAGGAGGATTGAGCGATAGTTGAACGGGTAGACCGGTCCTGTACGACTGTTCACAGGCTGTAGCCACCGCAGACACGCTCAACACGTCGCACTTCGTCACCGACAACTGCGCTTTACCTGCTCACAGTACACACACGCAGATTATCAACAAGTTGCCTTTTCGTTGGTGGAACCAACAGAAAAAACCTAGATTTAAAAAAATGTTTAGGTTTTAGGCCTTTTAACGTTTTTTTTTTAGGTTTTAAAGGTTTTTTTTGCATTGGTGTCCAATGAACACCGTACACAAAAATACGACTCAGGAAAAACATGTTATACACCCTCCTATGAGTGAACGACATAATGACGTGATTGACGTCATAACTCAAAAATCATGACTAAAATAAGAATAAAAATATGTAATGAATATTACAACAAATAAAAACCTTAAAAGTCCACAATTGGACTTTGAGGTTAGTTTAAGTTTTTAAAGCCTACGTTTTTTTCTAACCGATTTTCCAACCCTGCTAAGAGACCGCGGTTCGTCTGTCGTCAAAAGATCGTCCAAACGCTTCAACGTCAGGTCGACGTCGTGCCCTTATCTGTATAAAGCCCTTATCTGTAAAAATAGGGTTAGAATTAAAGGTTAGGGTTAGGGCTTTTACAGATATGGGCCCCATAATTTTTTATAGATAACGACTATGGTCCACATGTTTCAACATGTTGATATGTGTCTCTATTCGACGACAGTCCTCCTACCGCCGCAACAGCTGGCTTGCAAACGATTTCGTTTTCCCCTCCATCAGTCCCTCACTCTTCTTTGCATCGAAAAAGAGCTGTTGGGCTACCGTCACCACCACCACCACAACAACAAGAGACTCATACGATATTAAAAGATCATACGCTTCAGTAACACGCATTTTCATTGCAGGCTCCAGTTCTGAACGAAAGTATGAGCACAAGTCAAACCATGACCAAGTAACTAAAACTGAAACGACAACTGACCACACACAGACAACTCAACGATACCTTGGACGACGTCGAAGAAATGCTGCATGGCCGCCACGTAGCTCTCAGCATAGCGCTCGCAGAACGAGTCCTTGATGACGTCACAAACAGTTCCCGATGACGTCAATGACGTCAACGACGTCTGACGCTGGTTCTCGGACACCAACATTCCCTTTGAGCCGAACACCTACAATGCGAATACCTTGAACATTACGTGCAATAACTCACATGCAGCGACAGAAAAAAGACTCGTTTCTCCAGTTGACGTACACACCGTATCTACTAAAAGAACCTTCAACTCAATCTAATAATAGTTAAGAATATCTGTGCCCAGTGCTGCCATACTGTGCGGCCTTCCGCCTAACGCTACCTCAACTTTTTGACCTTTGACCTATAAACTATAAAATGACGCACTGATTACTTCTGTACTGTGAAGCGTTCGCACCAATTCGGGGTTTTCTACAGCTGTATGCTTTTCAGATAGAAGCAAATATGAGACGGGCAAACGGACGGACAGGCAATACCCGTAATGCGGCCTACAGGACGGTCGTACAAGGCACGAGGGCTCTGTCACTGGACCTGGCTTTTTCCATCAGCAAGGTCACTAGAAATCCCGCAGCCTATCAGCATTTTCCGTCTCCTACTGCTGCCAAATGCGTTGCACTTTTGGGGCCGCTTGCGCATTGCATGTAGACCCTTTCACAACGTCTATTTGCACATATTTTATTGCTATTTTAAAGCTTTGCCGGAACTTATTCTTGCGAACCTTGCCTTTTTCTCATTTCACAGCAGCTAGCAGACCTCTCGATCAGTGTGCGAGCGTGTCATGTGATTTCGCGCATGCAGTCTATTGGCTCGCGACCCTTATTACTGCTCAGCGTGACGGTGTGCCACGTCCGTACGTACGTGCGGCGTCCGGAGCTCGGCATTTTCAGATGGATATATCTCAGCAACCGAGCATTGGATCCACTTCCGGGTTGCTTCGAGGGCAGGGTAATAAGAATAGGCGGATTCATTGGTCACGTGACCGATGACGTCACGTGACTCCAAAGATCAAGGTCGTGACCCCAATATCTTTGAGGCCTCGTATCTCCATAACCGTGCAAGACAGACGTGCAATGTCCACCAATAGGAAACCAAGTGCCCCAGCAACTCGCCCACAACAGTTGTCCGTCTCCCTTCGTGTCCTCCATGGTCTGGACAGCACCTCAGAAAACTTCCACTCCCGCGGGTCCCCGTCTGGTACCGAGTCGTCACCGTTCATTGTCTCCGTCATTCGCCCTAGCCAACCGCGCGCGCCAACTTTTAAACGAGCCTTTTTCACTTTGCGCTAACTGTCGCCAGCCACCTCGCCTATGCGGCTTGCACGAAAAACAGTATGCCCGCAGTAGCACATTAAGAAGACCGTAAGTTATCATCATAATCAACACAACAGACCTCAAGTCGTTGGTCGTAGCCGTAGGCAGCGTAGCGACTGAGGTCGATGGTCGCTAGCGTTCCGTCGGCAAACTTCATCGAGATGACGACAGTATCGACGTCACCGAGTGCGCTGATGACGTCAACGTGCGCATGCGCGAGCGCGTAAACTGACGTCGGGTAGGCACCGAGCACCCAGCAGATCATGTCGATGTCATGAATCACGCTGTCATGAAATACACCACCTGTAATCAATCACCAACACTGTGGCCATTCAAAAGTGAAAAAGTCATTTTGCTTTGCTGGACAGTCGTTCACCAATCAGTCGCCAGGGGCCGGCTGGTTTGAGCGGTGTCCCCACCATTCACGTTCATTCATCCCAGTTTAGACTTTGTTATGACAGCAATTATTAGCTTCGCTTATTTGAACTAAACAAGAAATTTGAGCTAATGCTCAAGAGACGCGCGAAAGCCTATAGCAGTTCCTGTTCGCAAACTGTCAGTCTATCTGCAGCCATTTCGTCGCAGTTCATTCTTCGAGTGTGCGCTGCAGCCGAAGATCGCAAAAATCAATGAAAACCACTTATTTCGATAGTTCAAGGTCCTTCAAAGTCATCGACGTTGATACGACTGAAAAGCTCGTCACTAGTGCTTGTTGTGATAGGCAGCATGTCCATGCCTATCTGCAACCGTTTTCACGAAAGACTGGCCAACAACGGTAAAATTAACGAG
>Ga0209454_1001208_pt1 | contig 15670 bp, 11 predicted proteins | sample WorMetHERISLAND1_2_FD_187400 | JGI IMG/M metagenome (GOLD analysis project Ga0209454, IMG submission 187400) | Marine gutless worms symbiont microbial communities from Max Planck institute for Marine Microbiology, Germany - Olavius geniculatus... | ecosystem: Host-associated > Annelida >...
ATAATAAAGAACATAAAAACAGGTTTTTCACTTTTATAAAAACATGTAAAAACATACATAAAAACATTGAACCACCTTTAGCACAATAACATGTTAAAAACAAAAACCTACCATTTGCGAAGACTAAAGACCGGAATTTACTAAATGTTATTATGTAAATAATATATGTAACCGTGAATATGGTACAGATTGAAACAAGACTAAACGCAATTTGCCCCTGGGGAGATGACCACGTGCGATGTCTGTAAAATTAGCGTTGATTGTAGCTTTTGAGAGCAGCGTTGACGTCATATAACTGAAATGTACCTGTATGGAATTGTGTCACCTCTGAGAAATCGCTTTCTCTCCGTGATTGGAAGTCGGACACTAAGCTTCGTACGTAAACGGTACGGTCGGTTTTTCCTAGCGACAGCTGGCCTTCTTGTATGCATTAAGCTCATACTGTGACGACATGATCTCAAGACCAAAACTGTGAAAATTGTGATCAAGTAGCCCAGTGGAGTTTACTGGAGTACTAGATAAATAATTATAGCACATCTCTGCAAATCAATGTAGAGAGCAGTGCAAAAAATGACAAGAAGCCCAATTGTCGCTAGAGAGGGCCGACCGTACGCAGGTGTCGGAAGGCCAGCAAATTATTTTCGTGTCCTGTGAACAGGCTTAAATGTGTCTTTTTGTTACTATTCAATAGGAAACTTGGTCATGTCTCTCACCGTTTCTGAGATACGACGTATCATTTGGCCACAGCAGTTCATACTGACCTTCAAGGTTATTCAAGGTCAATGATTTTTTTTATTTTATCTGACATGGCTTATGCGACTCGCTGACTTCCCATTGATGATTAATAGCAATCTGTAGGCCATCTCACTCTCACTGTTTCGAAGATACGACGTACTACTTAGCCACAATAGCGCGTACTGACTTTTAAGTTCATCAAAGTTCGATGATTTTCATATCATCAAAAAGATGTATATGCGACATCATCACATTAGCGATTAATAGCAACCTTGGCTTTATTTCTCACCGTTTAGCCACAATAGGCCTACATCCGTAACAGACAAACAGACAAACAGACAACTAGTAGGCCTACTCGTAGAAAAAAGCCAGACTTTTAAGCTTACAGCTTAACGGTCGGCCCAAAAACCGGCTGACTCGTGTTAAAGTTATGAGTGAACACAAGTTAATTAAGTAGGCTATTTGATTAGTTTTTGAACCGACGTTTAGGCCTACGGCGTTTTTGTACAATAGGGACGTGAACGTGAACAGTGATGTACGTCGTCATCACGCTGTACTAAAAACAATTAGTTAGTAGATCCAGAGTTAGTCTCATCCAGAAATTGATCGTCGCTGAATCAAGATGATGACATTGCAAGTTCATTTCGCATGAAATACGAGCGCTTCGCGCACCGTCTGAACGTCAATATAACTAGTTAGGCCTATTAGCACGCAGGTTATCATTTAATTTAATTACTATTGGGATCGTGTGCGCGTTCGTTCGAAAGCGCGATCTGGCGTGACCGACCGTTGCCTTGAATCAATGGAGCGTTTCCTCGTATCTCAAACAAAATCACAGGAGTGGACAACATGTTTTCCCAGTCCGTAGCTACATCATAGCAACGTACGTTGTTATAGCAACAGTGACTGACACTAGCACAGACGACATTGTGCGAATGTGCGGTGCCAAATGCAAAGACAACAATATTTTTTGACAACAAGAAGGTAATTACTATAAAAATTCTGCAATTGTATAGACTGTTAAAGTTAAATAAAATACTGTAAGAAAATTTGTGTGTTTTTACACATTTTTTTGTATTCTGCATCTTTATAAAAATTGTTTCAATTTTACATAATGCTCCTGATTACTTAGTCTTAACAGCAAATATGCTGACAATATTTTTGCTTTGCGTATTAGCTACTCCAAGCCGCATTTGATACTGTTGATCACCCGATCTTACTGCGTCGTTTGGTGACTTCTCACGGCGTAACGGTGTCGTTCACGCGTGGATCAGTTCGTACCTCGCTAACCGCACTCAGTACGTCCGCTGTCCTGGATCCAGTCGCTCGTCGTTTTCCAGGCTTGACTACGGCTCCGCAACTTTTGCCGGCCTTCCGAAGCAACTTACGGACAGGCTTCAGTCTGGGCAGAACACCGCTGCACAACTGATTTTCAAAGCTGGTCGTCAGGACCACATTCAGTCGTTACTGCGCAGATTGCACAGGCTTCGGATGCCAGAACGCGTTTCGTTCCGGCTGGCAGTGCTGGTGTCGCTGCCTCCACGGCTCTGCACCTGACTACCTGGCTCTTCAGCGCGTGTCACACCTCAACGCACGTCGACGACTGCGCTCTTCGACTACATCAGCGCTGGTCGCTCCACGCACTGTGCGTTCTGCCATTGGCGACCACACCTTTCCAGCGACTGCTGCATCGGTCTGGAACAGTTTGCCCGAGTAGGTCCCGTCGTCTCCGTCGTTGCAAGTTTTTCGCAGCAGAATGAAAACCGAACTTTTTGCCCGGTCTTACAGTCATAACTAACAACGTCCCATTGCACTGTCTACTATTACGTGACTTCACTGTTTAGGCTTATTGTTACGTGTCCTTGTAGTCTTAGGACTTAACGCCACGCTAAAGTTAATTTGTCCTTCATCATCATCATCATCATCATCATCAATAATAATATAGTCATCTTCAAAGCTAACCGTGCGCATCAAGTAAAACCGCATTAATGTTTAAGACGCGATGAAATTTTTAGTAACTTTGTTGCAACGACAGCTTTGAATAAAATTTCGAAAATCGGCCAATAAATTGACGAGGTTAACAAGTTATGAATTTTACTAGTTTACTTTTTGTGAACCATCCGGATGCTGGTCAAAAGTGATGTATATTGCAGATTTGAAGAGGACAAAACCGCAGTAATAGCATGTCAAATTGGCGCAAGCCACCATCTGCTCAGTTCACTTTTCCGACAGTAAGTTTTTAGTTGTTTTTGTACTGTTGTACCTGTAGTCGAGTCTTTATAACATTATCACGCGGTCGGTCGTCTTATCCGTCCGTGCGTCTCTCTGCTTGTCTCGTACGGGTTGCTAGCTTTATTAAGGGGCTGGTTATAGCAATCAAGATTAGCGTACCTTAAAAGACGAGTAACCGGTTTGCCAATTTTAGCTTAAAAGTCAAAGGTACCAGAAATTGGACGTCAAAAATTTCACAAAAAAACCTATCTTTTACTGTTGAAAAATTATAATGCCGCAAAACGTTGTGCCATTTTTTCTGGAACACTTTTTGGATACGATGGGGAATTCCGATGACAACGTGGGCACTGCATGGAGTCAACAGATTTTTACGCGCGACAGCAGAATGCTTCGCGCATCTTAGCCATCGTCTAGGCGTCCGTCCGTCTGTTCGTCTGTCTGTCCGTCTGTCTGTCACACTTTAGGCGGTAGGCGTGGTGTAGTGGTAACGCGTCTGATCCGATCAGCGAAGTTACTGTACGCCGGGCCCGGTTAATACTGCGATGGGTGACTGCCTGTGGGCAGGTAAACCATCTCAGGATGTAACCAACCGCCTAGGTCAACTCAGCCTTCCATCCCTCCGGGGTAGGTAAATCGAGTACCGGCCTATCTGGCTGGGGTTAAGGCGGGGCGCGTTCACCTCTGTCGAGTGGCAGGTAACACTGTGTGATCCCATATGACAAGTGATGCTCAGTAGCTCTGAGATGGGTTCGCTCATTAGGAGCTATATGCGACCTTTAACCTTTAAATACATCTATGTACAGCCTTTATCAGTTGAATCTGTGTCAACCTTGCTGCATTCTTTAAACCTGGCATCATCTAGTAAATGAGTATTACAAGGCAACTGCAGTAGCCCTTACACCAAGAATTTATGTTGATGGTACACTCACTGTCGCACTACCACTGCAATAGTTCATCTGACGAATGTACCACACGATGCCAGGTGGCTGCCGACCTTTGAACCAAGATGTCAGCCTAAGCCAACAGACCGCCTTTAGGCAGCTGCAGTGACTGCATCACCATCACCATTTATTACCTGTCAGCCCAGAAGCTTATACTCATTTTACCATCCCACCTGCCTACAGCGTGGCTCGGTAGTCTAACGGTAACGTGCCGGACTTGTAATCCTGAGGTCACTCAGGGGCGCAGGTTCAACTCCGCACCAGGACACTGCCAGGTAACGACCTTAGGCAAGTTGTTCACACACGTGCCTCTGTCACCAAGCAGTATAATTTGGTACCAGTCAAAGAGCGGTGATGCCCTGAGGCTAGGAAGGTAACCGTAGGTCTGGCATCGCACTAGCCATGCGTCACGGACTCAAGTGGTTTATCCACCTACGGGCTCAATGGCCGCGAGTGAGAGATGAGCACCCCGCCTACGCTCCAGCTGGGGCATGGCTCCCTTTACCTGCCTACAAACAGTCGTAGTAACCAGCACAGAGCAACTTCGCTGAATCGTTTCCACTAAGCCACACAACATTTATCAAAAAACGGCAGTGACGCATCTTGAAAGGTTAACACTGAACAGTGGGTACCTGGCTTGTCGTGCTTCAGTGGGCTTCACATCACGAGCACTGCACACCGACGACAACACCAGACACGGTGAATGAAATGACACTATCATGAAAAACAGATGCTCTTTCCATTCAACCAATGTACAGGCAACCCAGATGGTGTCATCATGAAATATTAACCGCAAACAAAACAAGTGATGCTTTCTAATGCGATTACATATGATTTCAATATAATTCTGCTGAAAATGTGATTAGCTGACACTATCCACTATCTACTGTCTACACACTGCAACAAAACAACTGCTACAATTGATGTGCTTTAACAAAACAACAGCATATACTGTATAATGTGACAAGAAAACAGCAGATAGAAAAATCAACACACACGTTATACAACAGTACAGTTTCACATTTTGACCAAAGAATTTTCTCAGTCAACGTCAAACAGCTTAGGTTGTGTTCTGGAAAGCAAACTTTGGAAAGAGCTGGAGAGCTGGAGTAAGATTCCTATCCTGATGCTGGCACCCAACCAAAAGTGCAAATTCACTACGTACGGGCTGCATTTAAAGCAACAACTGACAGTGGTTCCACTGTTCATACCATTTATGATAATCAAGGTTGAGGGGAAGAGATATTTCCATTCCGGCAGCAATGTTTTTCGTGGCACAGACGAAGAAACGTACTCCATTCTCCATCAACACATGCATCACCTGCAGAAACACAAACATGTATTGTACATCAGCTACATGAGCCTCCCAACACATTTACACTTTTTGGCCATAGTCCACAACACTTCATGGACGACTTCGTAACGTAATGTTTGCGACATTGGGCTCGCGATCCTGAGGCCACAAGGGATGTGACGAAGCGAAAAAATATCCGTATTCGTCGAATGCAAATATTAACTTTACTGTTCATTGAATAACGAATGCGAATACTTATTCAGCCTCACGAAAACTTCTCTATACCAGTATTTGAATAAAGTGGAACATCCAAATATAGTTGTTCAGTGTTCAGTCAGTGAAAATCAGCACCGGTATCTAAGGCAAAGTTCAGTCATTCCAGTTCAGTTAAGAAAATGAAACATCCAGAGTGCTGTGTTCTCTTCATTGTCAGTATTTCCTATGTAAAATTCAATAAAGTTCAATCAAGTTGAATGAAACGAAATGTTCGTATTCGCCAGAAATGCCCCCAACTATTCGTCGAAATTTGTATTTGCAAATACAAACTTCGTCACATCCCTAGAGGCCACTGGTTCGACTACTGCCGTCTTTGGTCAGGATGCTATCAAACGGTTAGTACTTGAATAAATTACTGTTCGTTGATATGCAAACCATCTCAGCACATAACCAACACCAAGGTCAACTCAGCCTTCCATACCTCCGGGGAAGGTAAAATGAGTACAGACCTGTCTGCAGCTGAGGCGGGCGGGGCATGTTCACCTGTATCGGATGGCAGATGTGTGTGAACCCGTATCATATGGCAGGTGATGCTCCATAGCTTTGAGATGGGTTTCACATGAGAAGCTATACCCTTTACACCTTTTTAAAGAAAATACATGTAACAACAATGCTCTAACTTTCACTGTGTCCTGTAACAACCGCCATAAAAATGCAATAAAACTTTCCACTGATGGTATAGCATACGTGCACAAAATTATTTATCAGCCATTTTGTAGTTCAACTGGTGTATAGCACAATCCAGATGCTCCAGCAGCCTAATTAACAATGTCATATAGCAACCCCATCTACTGAAACACGCACTGCAAGTCTGCAACAACACAAAATAAATTCAAGTCTTTACTTTAACAAGAAATTTGAGCTAATGCTCACAGGATGCACAAAAGCCTATAGCAGTTCCTGTTCGCAAACTGTCAGTCTATCTCCAGCCATTTTTACGGGGGTACCGCTCTTTGATGCCCTCGTGCGCAGACTTCCTTGAACCTAAAAATCGAGACTTGGACACTCGAAATCTACGTTTAATGCAGAAAATTTCATATGCAGCTTGTCCATGTCTATCTCAATTGGTTTCGGCACAATTTGCTCTTGCAATGCGTCTCGCAGCCTTACCTTAAATTGCCAAAAAATCAATAAAACCCCTTATTTTGGCGTTCAAGGTCGTTGAATTCGGCACTAATCGAGAGCCAGTGTATGACTTCCTATTGGTGATTAATAGTAACCTAAGCCCTATCTCGCACCGTTACTGAGATACAGTGACTTATTAACCAAAAACAGCAAATTTTGCCCACCCCCTCTCATTTAGCGCCGTCGTTCAGAGTGACCCCTTTCGAATTCATGGAAAAGCTTTACGGTTCCTGAAACTAGAGTCTTCCAGGCAGCCGATGGTGAAGATTTGGCAATCTTAGCTTGGACCGTTTTTGCCTGATCCACCCGTGAGACAGACAGACGGACAGAATTGCGATGGCTAAGACGCACTGAAAGCAGTATCTGCTTTCGCACGTAAAAAATACATAACAAAGTCTGTTACGCAATAAAAACATGACAGCACAAGAATGGCAACCTTAGCATTTGGAGAACATGAGCAACGAATGTTCTTCATCTCGTTGCCTGATACACTAGCATCGATGCACAGCTCCGCTTGATCGAATCCAGTGTACAACAGCACATTCGGAAACGACCTGTCCATTCAGCAGCAGTCACCAATCACACACCGAAGCAACTCTTAACACTAATACTTGCCATTTTGTGAATACACTACATTCATTTCCAACGGTGGTGTTTTTTTTGGAATTCCGGAAAGATGCAGTGATTTGTTGCGATCTAGATCTGGACCTTTCCGAAACGATAGCAAAAAACGCCATTAACCCAAAACAGATGTCGCCATGCCCACAAGCCGGCTGAACTGCATACTGATTATAGCATGATTAAAGGACTGGACAAGTGCTTTCTGTGCTATAATTTTTTTTATCTCAATACACAAAAACACACACCACAAGATTATTTTTACGTGCAGTAGAACACTTGAAACTAAATTAATTGGTACATATAAGCACCACAAAGCACCAAACATTGAATTTGTAAACAACACGTGTGATTGGCCAATGCTAATCCCACCTCCCGCCACGACAGGTTTCCATGCAACAGACCCGGAACGGGAACCTTTTGGATTGACATGGGCCTTTCTGGAAGGATTAAGAAATGCAAAACTATCATTCTAACAATAAAAACAAAACAATAAAACAAAATGACTTACAACTGACCAGACTTGGTCAGACTTTCAAAAAAAAACACAACCAATATGCTATACGTAGACACTGCCCACTACTGCTTTCACTTCTTACTGTAAAACCTAAAAATATTTTCAACTTTCTTCAGCATAAACGAGTTTCTGCAGTCTGCCTTGTGAACAATTTGGACAAAATGTGAAACATTCAGGAATGCTGTAGTATGACTGAACAAATTTATAGCCTAGATAACAGTCTTACTAAATGAGGAGTAATCTAAATTCACTGTGTCACATAAAAAGTAAGCCACTTCTATTTCTATGATAACCCTTGGCAAATGTTATCCAATTAAAGTAATTCTTTCATTTTGCATTAAGTCATAAACTGCAGAAGAGGCAGAAGCAAATGCTGCTAATTCAGCTCAAAACTGGAAACAATGAAGAAAGATTGTGAAAACAAGAAAATAGCAAAATAACCAGTAAATAAAAGAAATGAATCAGATAGCAAGAAGATCAAAAGTAACACCAGAAACAAAAAGTCACGTACGCATCAATCGATTTGTTGTGCTCGAACTCTTGACGCAGCATTACATTTCCCGTGTACTCACCAATTACCTGTCCACTTCCAATAGCACTTGTTGCCTCAATCGCCTGAACAGTCATCAACAACGAACCAGTATGACTGCATCACAGTGCAGCACGGTAGTGCTCAAACTGTTGTAAGGGCGATGAACGTTAAGTATGGAAAATGGCGTTTAGGGGGGTCCTGTAACTCTAAAAGCCCTTAACCGATTTCCATAATACTTGGCATCAGTGATCATATCACCCACCCGACCCCACATGCAAAATTTGGTTACAATTGGTTCAAAGTGGGCATAGCTGTGCATGAGCAAAGTTTGCCGTTAGGTGTCTATTTCTTTCTTTTTATTACTTGCACACTGCTACAGACCAGCCCGTTGGACCTACCGATGTCACTAATGGCTGACACCACGTATATTGCAGTGAATTCCAATGCCCATGGTAGAAAGACACGTCCAGGCATATCTGAATTTTAGTCTGTCGATCGTTCTGTCTGCGTGTGCGCACAGTGGCGTGACATCATAGTGACTATGATGTCAGTAGGCCAGCAGCAGATTAGTCATTGCCTGTGACGTCACCAGCTGCAACGCTGGCAGCGTGCCAGTAAAAGCAAATTACAGCTATACAATATATAGGCCGTTACTGTAAGTTAAGAAAGAAAACATTGAATTGTTATTATCTTAACTTTAAAATTCACTGTGAATTCACTTACATTGAGTAAAAACTTACATAACAGATATAGGCCTACGCAGTCTCACAAGTGGCTTTCACAGTTTACAATGCTATGTAAGGGTGATATGAGTCAACACTCGAAAACGGCTTTCACCTAGCTTAGCTTGGCACCTATTTTGTGTCAATTAAGTAAAAGTATCCACAACGAAATTTTGTTTAGGATATTAAGTAATATTTTTCAAGTATTTAGGATGGCTAGTCTTGTAAGGGCCAGCCTGGAATTCAACACATGATAATATCACTCCAAAACCACTTTTGCCGTTTTCGAGTGTTGACTCATATCGCATCGCCCTTACATAGCTTTGTAAACTGTAAAGTTTTTTGCTCTAATCTTACCAATATCCATCAACAACACGGTGTACAGTAAATCCACTGAGACAACCAAGATACTTTCAATTGGAATAGATACAGCACATACTGTCACAGAACTGATGGAGCCCAGCCACTGATGGCAGGTGCATCACATCAGCTAGAGCAACAAGAAAGCAGATGGCACATGCAGCAAGTCACGTATAATAATAAGAGAACATTTATATAGCGCACTATCATTTCGAAGAAATCTCTAGTGCGCTTGGCGGTCGAGTATGAATACTGCAAGTTCATAGTGTCCGCTAAAAACGAAACAAAACTGCGACAGGTCCGGTAATGTCAGTACTTGTACAAACTGTTCAAACATCAGATCGTAAATCCGTTGACTGTTCGTTGATGACATTGTCAGTTGGCTTCCACGATCCATCGTTACACAGAAGTCTTGTGCACGCTGGTCAGCAAGGCACGCCATCACAGTCAAGTGCGTACAATCGCAGACACGCGTACGCACGGCCACGGCAGCCTGGACTAGAGACGCGCACGTCCAACATGCCGGCCAGCACGTGTCAGCACAGAGCAAGACAGCGTAACATGGCAAGTGTTAACGACGGACGAAACAAGGCATCAAATCAGCAAACCGGAACAGCCAAACGGACCACCATATGTAGCACTTCAATACAGCAAAGTATCATGTCGCAGAACGCACTCGTGCCATAGCAAAACACTAAAACATGCAGCACTTCTCAAACACGCCTCACGCTGCAAGCAGCGCAAACATAGGTATGACACCCACCTTTGAGTTCGGACTCATCTCCTTGACGTGATAGCGACGATTGCATAGTTGGTCGTTGATGACATTCACATCGAGCTCCGAGTCTGGTAGTCGACGACGCGATGATGTACCACCCGCCGGTGGTCGCCTCTGCGCCGCAATCATGTGCTGTATGCTGCTGCTGTAGCTGTTCTTCTCCGAGTCCGGTGCCTGCACGGCTCCACCAGCAAACAGCGGCAGCTCCGTCGTTCCAACACTCCCACCACTTGGCAGCACGGCCGCCGGCTTGTTGACAGGAAGTGTTGCTAATGCGGCAGCAGCTGTAGCAGCCAGCTCATCGGCCGGTACCTTCCTCCGAGAGCTTCTCTTGGACTGCGCCGATGGCTGAAAACACACAGCGACAGTTCACTGGTTCAACAACCCAGCACGGTGTGACTAACAACAATTCTCATTTGCCGGCTTCTGGATGAAATTCAAGGTCACTACATCAACAATTTACAGAGAAAGTGACAAAACAAGTTCAACATCAGAATGTAGCGAAAAATGGCAAAAATCATGGAATAAGTTCCAGTAATCACAAGAATCCAGCTAAGAGTATGTGATAAGCTGTAACATACCACTCATCTTTAATTCACCACCAATAACATTATTGACTACAAAACAACAAAATACCACACTAACTTGGCAAACAGAATTATCAGAAAAACCACAAAAAAATTACAGAGTCAAATTTCGCTGTGCAGAACATCAACAGAACGTAACGGAATCTTCAAATAAAGCTAACCTTGTGGTTTGGAAGATTCGTAGCTAGATTACTGCTTCCAGGGTCCGATGCTATATTAGTCATCATCAGGGCTTCGGTCTTGTCAGTTTCCGTGCTCAGCTTCACAGCATCTGTCTTCATGTCAGTCCGACGCCTGCAGCGCGTTCTTCCTGTTTTCTCTTCAGTAAGCTGCTTGTCCAGTGCTGCTGCCACGCTCTTCCTCACATCAGTCGAGCCGCTTGGCTCCAGCTCAAACCTTGCTCCAAAGCCACTACCCGGTGACAGCAACGCGTCCATTCCAAAGTCTGGTCGAGCGCCAAACAAATCCTGGCTCCACGCCTGCTCGTATGAGCTCCTTGCATCTCTGCGACGTCTTGTATCCGACACCTGCTCACTCGTACCTGCGATGCCGCCATTCGGGCGAATATCCTTCAGCTCATCCATTGCAAATCCAAACTGCATCATATTCTCGCTCTCCGACCGACTCTGCCTCGACGCCTTTCCACTGCCAGCTGCCTTGGAATCACTTTTCTTCCGCGACTTCGGTTTCTCTGCGGATCTTTTTTCAGCCGAACGTCTTATGTCCTCATCGCCGTTGACTTTCTCATCCATCCAGCCAGTGTGTAGCATGTCAAGCTGCTCATCACGCTGGTTTTCATATATCCGACCAGGAGTGAATTTCCTTCCACCAGACTGGCTGTTTTGCCGCTTTCTTGATGATTTTGGGACTTTCTTCACACTCGTCAGTACTTCCTCCAACCCCATATCACCTGCATCTGCTTCTACCATCAAACATACAACAAAACATTTATAATCAGCAACTTCTGTTGTTACTGTTTCTTCAGTCTACTAATATACAAAACCAATGGCATGACACAAAATCAGACAAGCTACATAATTTATTACACTGGTAAAAATGTCATTTTCAATCAAATCACATTGTTGAAAAAAGGTGATTTTATACTCTGTCCAATGCTATGCACAGCATTGCACTGGACAGACAATAAGTAAACATCTACATTTCTTCCACATGAAATGAAAGAAACAAGTAAACCAGCTATTGCTAGGGGAAGCCAACCCAACCGTACGCCATGTCCAAAGGACAGCAAATGTGAACATAGTTTTTTTACTTACTTACCAAACTTCACAACTGACGTAACCTCAGCCCAGCAGCGGCACATCGATTGTTATACTGCTTATACACACTTCTGATGTCGTGCACCAGCCGTCAGACCTTGCTAATGTGTAGGCCATCATACTTGATTCAAACTGACAGAACTACCATTTTTCAGGGCAAGCTTCTATCAAAAATAAGTACAATTAGATCAAAAACAAACAGCAATGCGATGTTAATGTAAATAAATGTGACCTTGATCAGAGATCCAGAATAAAAAACAAAAGAGTAAACACTTCTAATTGGTGATGCATGCATTTGGGTGCAAATAATACCCCTGTTTAGGGAATGGCGAGTTGCAAAGGACCACAACTTTGTACCACAGGGTAAAGCTCTGTCAGCAGTGTTGTTACGGTTATTAAAATCGGTATCAAAATCGCGTTTTTTGGTAAAACAAAATGGAAGCTGCAGTTTTAGGTCCCTTACTGGATGGTTTAAGCGCGGCAGCCGCGGTTCCTTACACTCGCCTTGAACGTCAATATTACAGGACACAAATGATTCGTCCTATTCAACTGGCAACACAGTTATCGCCCGCAGAGATTGAGTGGGGAGAGGTGGTCACAGCAAGTCAATTAGCATCAGTGTTCAGCTTCGAGTTGGCTGTCGGCGGTGCTAGTGGTGTGGTGGCGACGGTGAGACAGGTAATCAGGGCAGCGGCGCTGTTGATAGCTGTACTCATGATGCTTTGACTGGGCTGCCTACTGGCATCCTTAGCAGTCAGTACAGGTTACCATAGTTTGCTAAGGCCTGTAACTTCAGTCAGGTAAATGATCATCATCGGATTAGCGAAAGTCAGTAAGTCATTTTTCAGTCTTCAATATGGTCCTCGTTCTGTCTCCTCTCGTCAACCAACAACATCCGCACGTTTCTGCACATTCCCCTCCCTCCCCTCCTGTCCCTTCGTCTGTCTCTGTATCCTGGTCTACCCACCTCTGTACATAATGAACGTCAACCGTCTGTTGCGCTTAAATTACAGACGTTTTGCTCCTTTGATGTTTCACCCCTGAATATTTTGCCCATTATAAAACTGCACACGACAGCAAAAACAGATGAACCAAGCATACGACGTCCAGGAGGCGAAACATCTTAGTCGGTGAAACATCCACACTAATGGTGAAGCGTCCTGATACGACTCACTTGATCCGTGCAATTTCGCGCCTTGGCAAGTTACAGCCGCCGAAGGTCAGTCATTGTGAACCATGAGCACATGCTGGCATATGCAACCAAGTACGCATTAGTGGTTAATTTTAACGTTATCCACTATATAAATTCACGTTTTACTTACTTATGCAATTAGTTTGCCAGTTTTTAACTCAGCGGTCGATGTCGGCACTGATGACTGTCTGAAGGATAACGGGGAAGATTATTAAAACTACCATTATGTTAATTACATATGCAAGCGTATAATGGAGTTCTTACAATTTTAGGTTCAGCTTGTTTTTTTCTGCATTTTGTGTTTTTTGTTTCTGTAAAGGTTAAACTTACTGTTCCGTTATTATGTTTTGTTTGTGTGCATTCCGCCTGGAAAGGCTGTCCCCAAAATGACCTATACTGTTTCGGGCAGAACATTAAACCCTACTCACTCACTCACTCACGTCGTGCCATGTCTGCTTGCCGACAGACTGACCATGTGAACGCATGCATGTACCCAGCATCTGTACATGTCATCTGATGTCCCTCACTGCACAATTTGCCCCTGCCGTGCCGCGGCGTGTCCACGCATGAACTAATCATTACTAGGCGCTGTGAATCCGCGTCGTCTGCTCTACACAATGCTTCATTGCCGGCCCATACACGAAGCTTGCGTCTTGCAGGCGTCCAGATGGCCGTAAGTGACGAAGCACTTGAGCACCTGGCAAGCGCGCATTATCACTGGATGCGGGCGTTAGCGTTAAGTCAAAAAACCGAACCGCATCGAATCAAAACTGCGATTTCTCCTGAAAACCGAAGTGAAACTGACCAACTTCAGCCAGTGTGAAACCGTAACGATGCTAGCCATCAGGCAGCCCTCTTTGCTTGTTCAGTCAGTTTCAGGTAAGCCTTACCATTTAGCCACAATACAAGCATTAAAGACGATGACAGACAGATGACGACAGACAAATCACGTCACAGACTTCATCTAACACTAACAGTCGGCCAAATAATTTAAATATGGACATAAAAATCATTCTGACACTCATAACGATCGATGCATAACGTTTAGTTTTACTCAGTTTTGTTCTCTTCAGTTCTTCTGTTCTCTTAGTCTTAAGTTTGTTCTCATCTTGTTCTAGTTTAAATCAACTCACTCAGCTCACGTTCCTTCTTCTGAATCTGCAATCGAATGGCACGACGAAGGTCAACTGGCCGAGGCTTGCAAAGTTCACACAGGTAACTCTCGGGGATGTTACTCTTGTCCACTCCCATACAATCGACGTGCTGCCAGACACTACACAGACAACCACTCAACATACTTAGATCTCACATTATCATATCACTTATTCACTACGGATGTAAAGCAATATTCGATTGTTCAGTATTTCTACATTTGTTTGAATTTCAAATTGAATAACAGGTTGTTTGATATCTGAATTTGTTAACTGAATACATCCTTCATTACAGCAATGCTCACAAACATTTCGCATCGATAACAAATATACAGGCATGTATTAATGTGCATGTAACCGTTATCACCAAACAAACAGTAATTAATCATGCAAGGAATCAGACAATAGCTACAGGCTATCAACTGTCATCAAAACTTCTCAATCTGTGCAACAGTGCAAGTTCATAATCCGAGGATTAATTTACAGCTACTACCTGGAACGATAAAAGTTCAAACTTAAATTACTTAATATTTCTGGAACAGCTGGCTAATGTGGTGACTGGTGAACCAGCTGGTCAACTTTCTTATTAAACTGAAGACATATGTTCAAAATAAATATTTTACAAATTTCTAAATTGTCCTCATAACTAACACAACTATTGAATATGAACAGTACGCTTGAAAGCATGAACAATAACATGACTACTGACACTCATACAGTCTAAACTTACAGAATTCTGCATCAAGGTCTAGACAATGTAAACCCTGTAATTACAGCAGTGAATTTCTGATTGTAAACAATAGAGTAAACTGCAGAAAACTGACTATTGAAACAGAATTTGCTAAAAAAATTCAGCGTACCCGCAGATGTCGCAGCAAATCATAAAGCCATCATCGTGGGTGAAATTACATATGCACCGTGTGACGCTGCCTTCCCAAGGGTCCACTTTCACAGGCGCCTGTTTCCGCTTTGATCGCCCACCGGATGCAGTGGTTACCTGCCCACCTGCTGCTGTGCCTCCTGGCAGGGAAGCAAGCCCATCAATGTCACCAGCATGGTCAGCAAGACTCGGAGAGCCAACTGGACGAGCAGATGGGAATACACTCGCATAGCTATGATCCTAAACCGACACAGACAACAGACCACCCCTAGGTAGATGTTATTCTGACGAACCAAACAATCGGAACTGAAAACACTGCCGATGGTAAACACCTCGGCAATTTCAGCATTTCTTCTGACTTAAATATCCTATCAATGTCCATTCTGTATGCTGCATTAACCTGATATGTATCTAATGATTTAAGCACAAAACACGAAAATAACAAAACTAATG
>Ga0209454_1001211_pt1 | contig 15662 bp, 8 predicted proteins | sample WorMetHERISLAND1_2_FD_187400 | JGI IMG/M metagenome (GOLD analysis project Ga0209454, IMG submission 187400) | Marine gutless worms symbiont microbial communities from Max Planck institute for Marine Microbiology, Germany - Olavius geniculatus... | ecosystem: Host-associated > Annelida >...
AGATCAGTACAAAAAAAAACAATACAACGCAACATAATTACAAACATATCTAAAAATAGCCGACTTGCGACAAATGTTGTTCTTATTAGCTAGGTTTTATTGCCAGCCGCATCCAACTGAGCATCCAACTCGTCTGACCGAGCGTTTCCGGTCGCTGCTGCTCATGTTTAAAACCGTCTACATAAACACCCCATTTCCACACCCTCCGTAGTTGTCGTTCGGTCTAGACTAAAAAATCATCTCCATCTTCTGTTAGACTCTATAAGCGGCGTCGTGTGTACTACGGATTAAAAATAAGCGGGGCAGGAAGTTGCAATCTTCTGACAGACGCTACAAATTTTGAACAGAAGTTTGACAGAAACCTGCAAATTTTGGACACAAAAGAATCATGTGGGTGCTTATAATTTTAATTGTGCCCTTATTTTTTCTAAATGGCAGTTTCATCGCCAAGCTTTGCATTTTTGGTCAAAAATTGACTTTAAAAAAGTGTTTTTTCGACAATTCCCTGTTAGCTCATAATTTATGAAGCGTCTTTTTTCTCACTCTGCTAAGACGCCACTGGCCCTCATTATATTATTTTACAATGCCCGCGTAGCGACGTTTGTTTTAAATCTTTTTTCAGAAAAAAAGAGTAGTCATTAAAAATTTCGTTAAACTTAAATGTGTTGCTTCATCATTTGGTAAAATACATGTGCGACAAAACTAGCGTGTGTTGTGAGCTTGTGTGCTAGCGAAATGTGAACATTTTTAACAACAAATAGCCAAATGTGATAAATCTACATGTACTTGTGATAAAAGAAGGCCCAGCTAACGCGAAGAAAAACGCGCGACAGCGGTGCATGTTTGAAGATCACTGCAAACAAAATCTAAGCTCACCGATCCCAGCAAATGACATTAGTTACGATGGTTTGTTGCGCTTTTATTCATTTATTCACATATGCCAGTTGACGCAACCGGTCTCGCGCGGCTGCTGCCGTTCGAGCGACCAAAAACACGCACTTTTAAGGGATACCTAAGTTTGACGTCCCCGTACAGAAGATTTCTTGAACGCAAAGTGCCGAAACGTAAACTAGTGAAAACTACGTTCAATGTCGAAAATTTTATATGCAGGTTTTCCTGGTCAATGAGGGGCGTTCAAAAAGTTTTGCAAGTCGATATGTTAAACTGAAAAAAACTTTTCAAAAAATGTATAACAATAAAGCGGACGTTTTTTTTTCAAACTCGTGTGAGCTTGAAGCGGATGTGACGTCGTTGAATAGCCCTATGATGTCATAAAGCGTTTTACATCCGTCTTTTCAGCCAGGCTTCCACCACAGACTTGAGTCATTTACTGTTTGAATAGCGGACACCACAAAAATTTGTATTTGTTTTTCAAATTTAGAAAAAATATAATACGTAGTTACTGTAAGTCAGGTCTTTGCTGTATGTAGGGTGATCTTATTGTACGAAGCCAGAGTCACGAACCGCTCGCTGGGTAATTGTAACTTGGGAACTAAACTGAAGTGCCAGATTTAGGGGGAGATGTGCCTCAGCGGGACTCGCTCTCAGGCCCCGCACACCAGGGCTTCCCAGGTCGTACGTTGCAAACTTTGTTTAAACTTTCAAAAAGACGATGGACATCACTAACGTTTAACTTTTAATAAATTTTTCTGACAAAGTCAAATCCAGATGTTGCATCATAATTGATAGAAACGTTTTATTTACAGCTGGCACAGATTTCGGCTACTAAATATTTATAATTACAAATAAGAAATTTGTGGACGTAATTGTCAGGGCTCTCATGAAATCACATGTCCCAGGGACTTGTTGAAAAATTCAGCTGTAGGCTGGAGCTGGAGAAATAGCGTGCAACAGCTAGCCTAATTTTACGCTGTTTGCGCTAGCACTTCAAATCGTTCTTGTTTAACGCTCTATGACGTCATACATTATAATGACGTCACGTCCGCTTTAGGCTCATACGTGTTTGTAAGAAATATACGTTTTATTGGTCTATAGATTTTAAAATGTTTTTAGTCTAACATATCGACTTGCAAAACTTTTTAACGCCTTTCCACTTGAGATGACTCTTTTCGAATTTATAGAAAAGAAACTTTGCTAGTCCTAAAACTAGAGTCTTTCATGCAGCGGACAGTAAAATCTGGTGATTTTAGTTTGTATCGTTTTTGACTGATACGCTCGTGTGACTAGTGATTGCAATCCCGAAATTGAAGTCTCAATCTTGGGATCCGGGATTGAAAAATTTATAATCCCGGGATCCCGTTTCGGAATTAGGCTTTCAGATTTGTCGTCATTTTGGTATCATAAATTAACTTATTGTATGCATAGGCCCCTTACAGTGCAGCATAGGCTTCTACGGAAGGTAGGCTATATTCGAACTGCAGAGTGACGGTGACTGTCAAAATACAAATTACAGTGCACGAAGCACTGCGCACATCACAGTGCGCACATACATTACAGCGCACATAAAATATTTTATTCATCACAAGGCTAAAATTTTTATTTCTATTATTTAAAACACAAAAAGGTATATTTTTAGGAAATTTTTGTAATCCCGAAATCCTGGGATTGGAACGCCGCCAATCCCAGGATTCAAGTTTGGCGAAAACGGCCGAGATCCCAAGATTCCGGGATGCGGGATCCCGGGATTGCAATTCCTACAGACGGACGGACAAAATTGCGACGGCTAAGATGCGCTATAGCAGTACCTGATGTCGCGCTTAAAAACAATAATAACATGGATTGTTTAAAATATTTATTTAGTTTCATAAACGTGCAAAAAATGACACGAGTAAATACAGAAATACCTTTTTCTTTCTTGCAGACGTAACGATATTTCTTGTTACACCTTTTGTCACGGTGTCTGCCGTTTGCAATCATGCGAACGCACATCTTTTTGCTGTTAGGCTCGTTTCCCTGCCAATTACGATAACTCGATGGATTCCCATCCGTCCAGTAACAGTTATCAGTCCTGGTAGGTTGCGACTTATGTAGTCCTATCCAGACTGGTCTTCTCCTATAGCACACAACAGCATATAGGCCTAACGTTTTCAGTAACTAAGAGATGGAGAACTATGTGTGCGATGAGCGATCGCGCGTAGTCACGATATGGTAGGGTCTAGGGGAAAACCGTCTAATGAAGGTAAAGTATCCGCGGAACGTTTTAAAGTTTTGGACTTGAGTAGTTATACACAATTTTTGATTTGAACTAAGTAGACTATTGCTCAAATCAGACTGTTGCGACACTGAAAATACAACGCAGATGAACACATTAATTGAGATACTTCACACTTTCCAATGGGCTGCATGTATAAAACACGTACACAGTACACAACACAGTACGGCCTATTTTTCTGCTTAATTGTTGATGCTTTTTTAAAGGCTCCTTATCGGCTGGTCATATCTAGCCGACGGTCTATGTATGCGTTGCGGCTGATTGGGGCATAAGCCGCCGAGTTCGATAAACACTAAAATTAGTATTATTCGAAGAAACTTTACGTAAAGTAAAATCAACATTCGCCAAAGTGGAGAAACAGTGACACGTGCTCTTACGAGATGCCGCGGACAAACTGATTTTCCGCAGAGTCCTCGATGCTGACGAGGTCTGCGTCCATTGCCTTGCACTGAGCGAGGGCGGTGTACCAGTCAACCTTGACATCCGACGCGAAGTAACAATGTGACAAGTAGGTCGGCCAGCCAGGAGGGCAACGAGCCTGTAGGGCTGCATTGTTATCACCAACATCAGATATTTATTTTCCGTAAATAAACAAAACAGCATTCGACTAATTACAAACAGTCCGTTGTCCGTCGTGCAGTGCAGCGTAATTTTGAAGGCGCTAGCAGTTATAAGTTATGCAGAACATCGTCAAAACGCTCTTGCCCGTTCTACAAATTAATAACAAAACACCGATAAATTTACAAAAAAATTAAAAATGGGTTAGAAATTAAAGTCCAGCGTTAGGCCACCGTGCGCCCTATGCCAAAAAATGGAGATTATTAACGGTTTGAAATTTTTTGTCCTAAGTTTGCCACTTGAAGAATGCAGTCACATTAGCTTAGATTGAATGCGCAAAGCTGATTTTTTGTTGGTAATCATTAAACGACTAATTAAACTAAACATTATGGTTATTGCACCAAAGTGCGTTAAATTTTGCTATGAAACGTGCAACGGTTTTTAGTTAATAACGCCGTTTTCCACTTGTCTCTATCTTGATCCGCCCGAAGACAGTTGCAATCGAAGTCAGAAGTTTTCCAAAATCGTGCTGGATCTATATTTTTATTTTCCCAAAGTTCAGAAGTGCAAAACACCTGAAATTAATACACAAATTTTTATGTTTATTTCGCGGCATTTTACGTAATTTAACAGTAAATAATTTAGCTACGTTTTTTTTCTGAACAGCTGCATTATGAAGGCAACATTATTACGGCAGGTTTTATAATAACAGATGCGTTTGATTAACAAACAAGAGTCTCTATTCCTATGAGACAAAAATGCTATGTATAGCCTACATTACGCAATATAAAATCCAAAATATTTGTCAAAGAAGTTGCATAAATCAAAATGTTATGTTAAGTGTGTTTTCTAAAAGATGTTTTCTAAAAGCTGATAAGTTGACAAAATATTTCAGTTAATCAGAAAACTCGGGTTTTGCGTGTTTAGCGGCGTTAAGAAAATGTCCTTTTGCTAAATTTTGCCCCGAGCCACGATAAACAATATTTCACGCTACACAATGTAAGATACGTTGAAAATGACTTACCCGTGCATGTAAAGCCGTCTCCTTCGTAGCCGGCTTTACACGTGCAGGTAACCCCACCAGCACTATCGCTGCACGTGGCATAAGCACTGCAGCCACCATTGTTTGTTGCGCACGTGTTCGCACCTAAATAATACACGGATTTTTATAAAAAAAGACTTTTTTTTGCTTTCTTATAATTTACTCAAATGCCGATCAATTTACGGAAAATTTGTACCAGTTGTAGCCGAAGAAATATTAATTCAAAATATTGCAACAAAATGTGGCAGTTAATTAAATATTCTTTGCTAGTCTTGACGTAATGCTGACGTTATAATGTGTCACGGGTACAAGCTGGATAATCTCAACTGGTGCTATTAGTTGCAACCCTACTTTGATGGTGAGCTTAATCTGGTTCGCTAATGAAAAATGTTTATTGTGTCAGCACTAAGCAACATGGGGACATGAAATCAGGCGTCTTGCGATCCAAAAATGCATCCATTTTGCAAGCTCGGTGTGCTAGTGCACTGTTTTGCTCGAATGAGTAAAAAGTTTAACTGTCTTAACTATCTAACGTAAGTGCCATCGCTTTGCATGTTTTTGTAACTGTAACTGCAAAATTTCAACAATTTGTCATAAATGAACCAGATTGTTTACTATTGGAGCACTTACAGCACTAGTTGAGACAATCCAGTTTGTACCCGTGACACATTATGACGTCAGCATTACGTCAGGACTAACAAAGTATATTTAATCAAGTGCCATATTTTGTTGCAATATTTTAAATTAGTATTTCGTCACCTACAACTGGTACATATTTTGTGTAAAGTGATCATCATTTTAGTGAATTATGAATAAAAACAATAGAGGGTTCTTTTTATAAAACACCATGTAGTCACAGATCAGTAAACTCACAGTCTTACTCTTACCAACAACAAAACAACATATTGTAAAACAGACAGCAATAGTTTACAACTTACATAAAAGTTATATAGTTATATTATATATATAACAGCAATTAGGCATATATTGTAGGCCACACTCAGACCCAGATAAAATAATAATATTATCAGCATATAAAACATATTTTAAGTACTGACTAACAACAAAGCATCTAAGACCTAATGTATTCAGTTTGATGCTAAAAAGTTAATAAACACAATAAAAACACATTAAAATGTCTTATATCACTTGTTATGTACAAACTTGGTGATAAAACATCTTTTTTTACCTCGAAAAATTCAGCGTAATGGCTTTGATTGTTCAAAAGTTTGTTCAGTTTTATTTGTGTGCAAATATATGACACGCGTAAATACAGAAATACCTTTTTCTTTCTTGCAGACGTAACGATATGACTTGCTACACCTTTTGTCACGGTGTCTGCCGTTTGCAATCATGCGTACGCACATGTCGTTTTTGCTGTTGGGCTCGTTTCCTTGCCAATTACGATATCTTGACGGATTCCCATCCACCCAATAACAGTTATCAGTCTTAGCAGGTGACGACTTATGCAGTCCTATCCAGACTGGTCTGTTTCTATAGCACACAACAGCATACCGTTTCTAGTATTTAAGTTGTGTCAGTAAGATATCAAGGCCCGCGACATGAAGATGAAGATGTGCGACATGCCACAAAAGCGTAGAACCTGTGAAAAGCGCATCTTTTAGCAAATTGACAACCTCAAGCGTGTGAGCTTTTGCGCCGAGTGCGGTATCAGTAGCCTATACTCTGCACGCACAATATATTCAACTTTATTCACCATACAATGGTAGTACATATAAAGAAAAAAACATAAACATAATAAACAACACAGCGGATGGTACGACAAAGTAACAGTAAGATGACACAAATAGATGAAGGCCTTAACTAACGAGCGAAAAGCTCGAAGCTCTGTTTAAACTTTACCGATCTATTACCCAAAACAACGCTGGGTAAGGATATGCCAAGGCATAACTGAATACTTTTAACAGTTTTTATGTTATTTGTACTGAATAATTTTATAAAGATCCTGTTAAATGCGAAATCAATTAAACTCAAATCCGACTTTCTAAGCGAGCAGGCTTCAATACTAATTTTTGTCAAATTCAAACTCAAAAATCTTACTTCTTTGTTAGTGGATTGATGTTTATCAGTTTCTGTAGCCGAACGCTTTTTAATTATCGACGTTTTTATAAATTTTGAAAATATTGGCGATCGTAGTTTGAAGGTGTTTAAAATTGCATACAATTTGGAACGTTTTTTAAAATAATTTTACGAGTAATTGTCTAACTGACTTGTCTCACAAATTTGTACCAGTATGCGCACGCATCCACAATACAATCACTCGAAATTGTTTGATGAGGTTATTCCCACTGATCCAAAAAGTTTTAAGTTAAATTGCACTTAAATGTAAGCCAATTTTTAAATTTTTACTGTCGAATAATTGTTGGAGAACCCGCGTCATTAATGTGATTTGCGCGTGAGCAAGTCTTAATCATTCTTTGCGCAAGCTAAAAACAAAAATATGTGAGTCAAAATTCCGATCTTAGCTTATTTTTTGGTGGACCAAAGTTTAGCGAATTCTGTCGCTAGACGTTGAAAAATGACGCCCTGTCAAAACATGCTTCTATGTTTTAAATCTTGATCCGTTTCTAAAATGTTTGTATGTTATTGTGTTATTTATTCGTGTAATGCTTGTGCCACTGAGACGTGCTATTGAAGACAACTTACTAACTCATTTACTTACTTATAATTGTCCAAATTCGCGTCAAATTTACCATTTTTTGTTACCTCCCATTTATGAAAAAACCCAAATTTTAATTTGTAGATTTTAAGACTACGTTTATTTTCGATTATTTGGCTGAGCTTAAACAGCAAGCAGCTGAGGGGCTTGATAATTTTGCGTCAAAGTAGGAAAAAGACATTAGCAGTACAAAGGAAAAAGCTTCCGCCGAGGTAGTCTACGTCACGCCAGTGCGGTGTTATAGTGCTCGGTTATTGGCGCTTTCAACTGCCAACAAAACTAGTAAAAAATCGCATAATGTTATTGTATGTCAATTGCTAAATTAAACACTCAATACACAGGGAAGAGCCACAAATAGTTAAAAACAAACAAACAAAAATAATTATAAAGAGTTTAAAATGCATAAATAAAACAAGTTCTGTGATAGACTTAATACGAGTAATTATGTAACTAAAAATTTAATAAAAGATAAAAATCAGAATTATTTACCAAATGTTCAAGTGAACTGAAATAAACATGCGTAAACACGCTGAAAAAGTGACATTGTGTCTTACGAGATGAGGCGGACAAACGCATTTTCGCCGGAGTCATCAATGCTGACGAGGTCTGCGTCCTTTGCCTTGCACTGAGCGCGAGCACTATTCCAGTCAGTCTTGACAGAGGACGCGAAGTAACAGTACACCGAGTAGCCAGCCCACCCAACCTCACACGGCGCCAGACGCACTGCATTATCATCATCATCAGTATGTGTACTTGCCGACAATAAATACAACAGTATCCAATCAGTTACATACAGTTTCACTGGCGGATTTAGATTTTTAGGGGTGGGAGGCTTAAGAAAAAGGTGATGGTAAGCGCGTGGAGCGCCAAATCCGCCACTGAGTTCAATCGGAAAACTGCCAGAAAAGCATACATCCATGACTGGCCTCCTGTGAGTAATAAGCTGTACATGTAAAAAATACGTCGTACGAAGGATTAGAAAAATAAACAAAATACAACGTTATTGATGCTACTACTAGTCGCTGTCTTATTTTGTTATGCCAAAAGCAAGAAAATTGCTTCTCAGAACTCCGTTGAAAATCTGAAAGACACCTTGAAGATTTTGTATATAAATTTTCATTCGTCACACAGGCAGCAACCAGACAGTCAGACATAAAATGATACAACGACTATACAAAAAGAAAAAATGCAGTTCACAACCTCAATACAGACGGTCCATATATAACAGAATTAGTGGAACATGACATTTTATCGACAAATTATTATGTACGACGACTTAGTTCAGTGTCCAATGCACACAAAGCAGTATTAACTTGAATAAGCTTAATATCCTCATCTGTGCTAACTTTAAACACCTTCCAATAAACACACCGCCATGCTTCACATAACTGTGAAATCTCACTACGGGTCATGTTAAATCACTCACATGCATACAACAAGAGTGGCTTACAATATGACTGAATCAAATGCATAATTACTATATTATTACTAAATTCTTTAACACGATACAGAATGCCATTCAAGGCTCTAAAGAATTTTGTTTTATATTCATAGAGACCCAGTCTGTTTTTTTTGCCACACAACAAGTGAACACCCAGATATTTGAGTTTACACACAAACTGTAGCTCACAGCTATCAATAGCAAGCTTGGCACAGTCTACCGCATAACTGTAACCAACACGTAACATCATGGACTTGGCTACATTAATTTTCATATCTAATTAATGTGCCTCAGTTTCACAAATCTTTAACATACTCTGCAGCATGTTTAGAAATGCTGATAACAAGATTATGTCGTCTGCATACATGATGCAACCCACATACATTCCGCCAACATAACAGCGAAGCTTGGAAGGGCTTAGAGAGTTAGCAATGTCATCAACATATAGAAAAAAGCACTGGCGATAACACCCCGCTTTGCCGCACACCCCAGGTCAGTGTTTTTCAACCCTTTTGCTGCAGCGGAACCCTACGTAAGTGTGACAATCATTCACGGAACCCCATGCAATGATAAGCGAGTTCAGCGGTGAAGGCAAAGTCAAATTTTTAGGGTGTCTGGGGACTGATGTCCCAAGCGAGTCAGGAAACAGAACCTGTAAAAGTCTGGACTCTGGGACATATCCCTCAAACGCTGACGATAAAGCAGCAGGCAAAAGACTTGTTTAATTTGTCAGTATTAGATAATATTATTTAGCTTATTTGTTTTATCCATAACCAAAATCACCCTGACGAGGTGGTCGCCAACGGCACAAAAAATATGTATTATCATTGGATCTTTGACTTTTTTACGCCCACGGACAGCTCAGGGGTCTGAACAGCCAGCCAGTTGCGCTGATGGGCGAAGCTTTGTATATTTTTCAAGCAGTGTGTTTCAAGAAATCAAAGTCTTTCAATAAATAAACACACGATTTCATAATACTGACACTAATAAATTAGTGTTCGATGTTTACTGCAAATATTCTAACATTGTTAACAACAAGAAAAATATCCAACACTGCATGCTAAAGTAGACGGTTAGAAGCGCTAATTTGAAACTGAGCATGATCGGTGCGTAGGGGGCTACACTTTAATGGCTTAATTTGACGTAATTTCGCACGCTAGGTTAGTTTTTAATTTTTTTACTGACCAGCCGCGGAACCCTTGGCACATGCTCGCGGAACTCGCGGAACCCTTGGGTTCCGCGGAACCCCGGTTGAAAAACACTGCCCCAGGTCATACATATCATACATGAAACAACATCATTCCAACGCACAAAAGCAACACCTCTACTGTACCAGTTAATTAACAAGTTAAAAAAACATTTTGGAACTTTACTTGTCATCAGCTTCAAATACAAACAATAATGGTTTACCTTGTCAAACGCTTTTGAAACACATAATGTACATAAATTAACCGTAAAACCACGAAAAGTATAGTAGTCCACAACTGAACGCAGTGCATAGATAGCATTATTACACCCAAGTTTCTTCTTGAAGCCAAACTGGAGTTTGGATGACATCAGGTAAACACTATATCTATCTAGCAGACAGAGCTCAAAAAGTTTAGATATAGTTGAGCTTAAAGTTATACCTTTATAATTACTATTATCCGTTAAGTTACCACTCTTATCTTTAGGCAATAAAATAACAATACCAAAACAGAAACTACTAGGAACATATCCATGTCGTAGCATGCAGCTAAATACCTCACTTAGTACTAAAATAACTATTAAATGAGCAAACACCAGGTGTTCCGCTTTAATTCTATCACAACCAGCAGCTTTTTGTAGTTTCATAGAGCGTATGCACTTGTCAACTTGTCAACACTGTCTCCACTGATATGTGACAAGAATAATCAGCAGTACCAGTGTAATCATCGTATTTATCCAAAAAAATTTTAAGCAGAACATAACTGCGGTCAGCTGAATTATGAGCACACGCTCTGTCAAACTGTGCAGCAAGCAGATCTGCAACATCGGCAGGGTCATTAATTCCATCAATAAATTCAGTCTGCTCAGACCTACTGAACCTAGATTGCCACGTCTTCCAGAACCCATTCTGATCTTTGTGACCTTCATTCCTCGCTTTTTCTATAACAGTAATTTAACACAAAATTGTAACAAATGCGTCAATTTATTTGCACTAATAGTGTATAGGAGCAAGAAAACAGATCGTTGTAACACAAAAATTGAATAAAAAATCGAACAACAAACTGTCATCGTCTTACCGTTCGCCTGGCCAGAAACTAATGACGCTATCGCGACAACGCACGCGATGACGGCATACATCATTGCAACCATCCGTTTCTGAAAACACTACATAAAGCATAATGATACAACATTTTCTTTTCATGCAAAAGTATCTGTGTAATACAGAACAGGCTGCAAGTTGTCATAGAAAAGTAAACATACACTAACGGACTGACAAAGTAAACAACAAAGTGCTACAGAAGCACTGACAAAGGGTCTTTGCTAGACCAACTAAAATGAAAACGGAACAACGTGCGCTATATTAAATGTATTTAAACAAAACAAATACGTATGTAGAAACATATAGCATATTATTTTTTCGTTTTTAACGTTAAAAATGTCTTTAATTTTTACGTATAGCTACAGCTTACGTTTTGGTTGATGTGTAAATACTAAGTAAAATTAAAATTAAAGATGGTCTAGAAAAAATCTGTAAAGTTTATTGCTTTCTACTACTATACAGCACATTACATAGCGCCACAAATTGAGCTCGCTGACTTTGCGCGCTTTATAAATTGCTATATTATTATTATAGTAACATGTCTTTTATGTTTTTTTGTGTATATGTGCATAATATTGCGACTACACACTACAGAAGTGCAGCTGTAGGCCTTTTTTGCCTTGAGCAAAGCTCAACAGTCTTGTTATTTTTGCGCTGCGTATTTTGTACCTGAATTTACTTGCGGTCCAAAACAAGCAATAAAAAATAGCCTACGCGAAGCAGAAAATTGCGAAAAAACTTACATTAAATGTTAAGAAATGTCTGCAAAATTTGCTGATGTCTTTTGTTGTGAAGATTCAGGCTGCTCCGGTGGTGACCACGTCAGCAACACTCAGCTGTCTGCAGTGATGTGGCACGGAGCGCTCTAGCGTTGATGTATTAATTAATGTGTTGTTAACTCTGCTACACAGGCTAGTGCTGCGTCGACACCGAATTAAAGTTTCGATATGATGTCGATAATCGATGTCGACCAGATATCGCGATATCAATACGATACCCATGTATCGATGTGACATGACTGACAGCAACCGTGAAGCCTGGCGACGCCAATCAGCGATAGGCCTACATTGTCAGACACTTTGTCAGAGGTATGTCGAGTACTGGTCGGCAACAATCGCCGTCAACGCCAACGACCCCAAGGCTCTGTGGTCGAAGGTATCGAAACACTGCAACGCGATTATAAAATCAGTTGTTGCCGTCGCTTGCAAATACGTTGGCAAATGTCGGCATCACTTCACGAAGGTAAGGTGTTCCTGCAAACGTAAAGGCAGCAGTCGTCTGACCTCGGTCAAAAACAACAACACTCAACTCAGTGACCACGACAATTTGAAAACGACAGACCAGCAGTGTCAATAGCAAAATATAGCCCAAAAATTCTTCTGTCAGACAGTGCAAAATATGTGCGAATATTCGCAGAGATTCTATGACGAGAAGTTTTCAAACGACAGTGGGGTAGTCAAAACTGCAATTTTTTATAACGATTATGTCTAATTCAATTTTTTTATTAGATATATTTTAGGTTTTATTTTACGTTTAGAAATATATTTTAACTGATTGGTTATTTTGTGATGATAGATCAATTCGAATTTTTTTATTAGATATATTTTAGGTTTTATTTTACGTTTAGAAATATATTTTAACTGATTGGTATGATAGATCAATTCGGCGTAAACATTAGGCTTAATGTTTTTGAACTAACCAATCAAGTTAAGGATGATGCGATTAACATAGGCCTACCCCAATGTCTGACAAAAAAGTCAAAACATTAATAGGTTAATCGTTATGCCATGGCAAAAGGTTTCATACGCACAAAATTTATCAACAAGGTTAATTTAATGTTGCTGAAATATAACAAATGAGCATCACTAAAAAGCAATAAAAATATAAAAATCTGATCGTGTTAATATGAACGGACTAATCGTTAAGTCGTAAACTTGCCTGGCAGTGACTCACCATAAACCAAAATGTTAAATGATCAATAAATACTTATATACAGAATGCGCCGATAAAAACAATCGCGTGGAAAACTCCGGTAGTTATACAAGTTTGGCTGCCTCAAAAATTATTACAGGAATAATTAGCCCAGCACATCACCGAATTTGGCACGCCTAAAATCAACGATTTAGGCCGTAATGCACGGAAAGCGTTTGCAAATTTGGGTAGACAAATGTTCAATTATATGAGACAAATAATGATTTTTAAATAATAAAAAGGCTGTCACTTAACGGTGATAGATAGGGCAAAGATTATTATTGATTACTAATAAGAAATCGCATGCTTAGGACTGGTACAAACAAACAAACCACTTTGGATGAGCTTGAGAGGGCAATACGCCAATGCGCAAATCATGCGTTTATCTGCACTCACTGCAAACATGTTAGAAAAATAGACCCATATTATCAAAGGCAAAAGTTTAGCCTATAGACTGTTGTTTGTTGTAACAAAAAATAAGCCAATGATCATGACACGCGCGACAGCGACGTAAACTAAAGTCCTTGCTAAATAATTCTGTCATACGCTATTACGACAACTGTGGAATATCACAAAATAAAAGCGAAAATGCTTCACAATCAAAATAAGTAACATCTTACATGCAAATTTAGCCAATGCAAATGATCGTGGTGTTGTCTAACAGTCCTTAGGCTTTTACGCGCGACCGCATGTAATGTTTTGCGTGCCTTAGCTTTCGTTTAGGCGTCTCTGCAGTGTGTGTGTCTGTCCGTCTGTCTCACATTGCAGCTCTATTAAAACGGTACAAGCTAGGATTACTAAATTTTTACTGTAAACTGCCACAAAAACTTTAATTTTGTAACTTAATTTTGCGCTACTAGTAATATTTTTTTGCACGAAAACGTCAAAGAGAAGTAGCTCGCTAAAAAGTTAGTTATTTTACCACTATTGGCTCAGCTAGCTTAAAAACAGTTGCAAGTAGAAACAGACAAACACGCTGTTTGGCATACCAACACTATTTACGAGCTTTTCGAAGGTATTAAGGTCGATGACATTAAACGACCTCAAATATATAAATCGTCGGGTTTTAGTGACTTTTTGCAATTATACGCTGCGGCGCACATTTCGAGAGTGAACTGCGACGAAATGGCAAAAAATAGACTAAGACAACCTGCATTAGGCCTCAACGTAGATTTTAGCAGTTTAAATGTCGGCCCTCTAGATTTAAAGTGTCGTTCGTACGGAGCCGTCAAATTCGGGTACCCCTTAAAAATGTGCGATTTTTTGCTAATATCCACTAATTATTTAACTGTTTAACGTAAAGCAGTTGCAGATGAACATAGACTTGCTGCTTACCGTAACAAGCATCGCTGATAATGTTTTAAAGAATAATAGCATTGATGATTTTAACCGACGTCAAAATTTAAAAAACAAATTTTAATAATTTTTTTTGCGATTTTTGGCTGCGACGCATATTTCAACAGCAAAGTGCACTGAAATTATTACAGATAGACCAGGAAAACCTGCGAATAGATTTGTTAACTAGAACGTGATTTTTAACCATCTAAGTTTCGACCTCTTACGTTCAATGAGTTTTCCGTACGAAGGCCTCAAATTTAGATACTTTTTTTAAAACACACTATTATTATATTCCACGTTGTACACTAATTTTCCATGTGGCAGCACCGATGCGTGAACTTTGCTTCAATTACTTGTTATCCATAGTTCTGGTAAATCCAGTGTTTTATCGACAGTCACGACCATAAAATGCGATTAATAATCTGCGACAAGCCAATATCGAGAAACCGCAATTTTACGGTTAGAAAAATCTTGCCTTGGTCAAAATATTTGTTGGATAAAAACCGAAGATGAGCAATTTGCGCTGGCAATTTTTTTTCGCTCCATCCGAATTGGTTTTATTAACCCTATTCGGGTTTCTACACATTGTTTTAAATTTCCATACAAATCAAGAGCAAAAATGTGTACGTCATGAATCGACGTATGTCACTATGTGAAAATTCCATTTCTAAATGCCGGTACATAGGCCTAGCCATCCAGCTTTTCTTGCGGGTAAGGTGGTCCCAAGATTTTGTTGCTTTTAAAGCCATTATAACATAAAGTAAAATATATCATATGCCCTACAATCAAACACAAAAATAAGGCAAATAAAACAAACCAAAAATGATTTTATAAGTTAAAGCAATTATTACCGATTGTACACAATTTACTAACGACGCCGACAGTAAAGATTTTTTATTTTAGCTTGCGTCGTTTTTTCGATATAAGGCATCACAGGCGTGCGGTAGCACAGCCCTGTGTTAATGGCGACCGGCTAAGTAAAAAGAGAATGGCAAAATTCGACACCCCGCAGATCCGAAACCCCTCAACCGATCGACACAAAATTTGAAACAGGTCATTACGTCGGCAAGACGACCCCCCGTGCAAAATTTCGTGCAAATCCATCCATTGGGGGCTTCTCGGCAAATGGGTGAAATATAACGAAAATTTTTCTCGATATATATATATATATAT
>Ga0209454_1001212_pt1 | contig 15661 bp, 10 predicted proteins | sample WorMetHERISLAND1_2_FD_187400 | JGI IMG/M metagenome (GOLD analysis project Ga0209454, IMG submission 187400) | Marine gutless worms symbiont microbial communities from Max Planck institute for Marine Microbiology, Germany - Olavius geniculatus... | ecosystem: Host-associated > Annelida >...
TTTTTAGTCTTTGTGTTTGTGTGTGTTTTGTGTGTTCATGGGCCTCGAGCCTGCCATTGAAGACAAATAAATAAATAAATAATAATTTTTGGTACGAATATCTATGGCACAGCTGGCCATCAAATGACCGTTCAGCATTCAACCTCACACAATGTCTGTTTCTGCATTACCTGTGGAAAGCAGAACCAACGAAATATAAGTTGAAATGGACAGAAATACGCCAAAAAGCATCCCCAACATTATCGATTGTGACTTGAAAAAGAATTGACAGATTTTAATAATTTTTGGTACAAACATTTTTGACACTACTTTCCATCAAATAACCGTTTTAGTTTCCACATCACCGAATGTCTGTTTTTTGCACTACCTGGGAAAACCCGAACAGGCGGAATTGGATAAAAATGCAATATTTTGTTGGTTTTGTTTCTCCAGGTAGTGCAGAAGCAGACATTGGGTGCGGTGGAAAATTGGAGAGCCATTTGATTGCTAGTTGTGTTGAAAATACGGGTGTCTAAAATTATTAAAATCTGATAATCCTTCTTTTAAGTTAAAATCGAAAATGTCCGGGATGTTTTTTTTCCGGACACAGTGTATATGACCACCAAAACGACATCTAACCCTAACTCTATGGCAGATTTTCGCTACGGCGGCATCTCGCTGACGGTCACCCCTGCTGTGGTGTGTCATGTGCGTGCTAGGGGCGTCAAGGGCGGACTTCTGCCTTCACGAGTCGTTTAACGCCAGCTGTCGTCCCGGTTCTGTGGTTCTCATGAGCTCGGCGTCATACGGTCGCATGCGACTCGGTCGCTGTATCGTCGGCGACTACAACATCGGCTGTTCGACCAGCGTCCTGGCTTACATGCACGCCCAATGCACCGGCCGACCCGCCTGCGACGTACCAGTGCGAAACCTCGTCGATACACATCCATGTCAGCGAGACTTTATGTCTTACCTGGAAGCCACTTATACCTGCATCGAAGGTACGCTACGCTCTCGTAAATTAACGTAACCGAAATTTCGCAGATTTATGCGTCTTGGCGCCCCCACAAGCGGTAAAACATTGGCGCATGTACCGGTCGTAATTTTTGCTGGTCATAGAAACACATTTTGATCGCAATTTTACTATGGCCTACCATAGATCCAATCCTTTAGAACAAAGTGTGCAAGCGTAGAGACAAATCTTGATATGTCACTAGAACGAAACTGGATAGTCCAGATGTTCTGTATGACAAAATAGCTTACGGTCATTAGTCATACGTTTTCTGCGAACATTTTGTAGGCCTATCCTTTCCCTCCAGTCAAATGCCCGACAGCTGTTGATACTGGACACACTAGTCTTGTTCATGTCGTTTGTCACTATTTGCTGTTGTATCGATTGTGAATGATCGCTGTCGCTTGACTGATCCGATTTAGCGATAGCTCATTTTACACGTGGCACTTTGTCGATAAAATATGCCGCTGACAGTGCAGCCGTTTCCGTATGCACTGTACACCGATTTTTTTTGGTTTTGGTCGTTATTTCTAAATTCGCGTTTTTTTTAGTTTCAGTGGTTTCGAACACTTTGTGCATGTTTATTGTTTATTCAGGCGAGTGCTATGCATACCTGCTACTGAAACAAAAATGTAATATTGCAGTGAAAATGATGTAGCCGCCTAGCCACTGCTGCTTCTGATCGATAGTTTATAAATGCAAGAAATAATTTTAGCAGATTTGCAATTAACAGTAGGCCATGTCAAGCTTGTTTAAATTTTTAGCATCATAATTTTATTTTCTGGAACACGTAATGTCGAAATCTTGTTTTTCCTGTCCATACATACGCTGGAAATACAACAATAGAGTTGTAACGCAAAGGAAAAAGTATCGGCATTTGTCTAAGGAAATAATAATTATTATAATTGGCGATGCGATGACAGTTCACTGGCTGCCTAGGCGGACTCTCGCCTTAACTTCCCAATTCTCGGTACGTCGACTGGGTTCACACGTTGGCGACCGCTTCGAGCTGTTTTACGCTCATGAAGTGAACTGGCTGAACTGTCGCTATGGCTGCACTATACTACGACATCTCCATAAATATTGTTCCCAGCATTATTATCGTGATCGTCATCATCAAGATTAGCCATTGCACCAATATCATCTGTTATGCCGCTATGACGCTATTGCCCGAATCAGTTTGTCAGTGAAATAACGGAATATTGCCGCTTTTTATCGGAGTAAGAACTATATGATTTTTATTAAAATGAAGACGGCTAAACGTCCAAATAAACGAATGAATGTTCTTATGCGCGAGATAAAAAAGCTACTTAGATTCGATCGAGCCATTGGACGCTAAAGTACCGACAAGCCGTGTACCGTGTACAACTTTATTTGGTAAACCGATGAAGATCTGGACTAGGCGTTTTTTCTTGCGATTTCGCAATGAAAGTTAGATCAAAAGAACGTCGCAAAATCTCAGCGGACTCATTTGATACCAGACACGAAGTAAATGTGAGCTACATTTTCGATTACGTATAGCGAATAAATGATGCTGATAGTGATGAAGAAACAGGCACGTGTTTGTCGCTCAACTTTATCATTTTGTCGAAACTGATCGATGACCAGGATGATGACATGATACATTGATATTTGATACATGTATTTCTGACAGGCTCGTATTAGAAACTAATGCAAACTTCGGCGGAATCGTTTGCACCTACATCCGGCTGTAATTTCTGAGGATGCGAAATTCAGTCTCCCGTCCATTGTCTGCCTTAGTTCACACTTTGTGAGCGGACGCAGGCAACGGCGGTGCTGCTGACAACACTGTAATTTAGCGTTCAGTCGAAATAGACGCTCGATGTAGGAAACATAGCAACCCACGTCAAAGTCAAACCCGTCGCATCATTGCATCATCATCATCATCATCGTCACTCACGCCAGACTGGCATCGCGTCGACATTTCGCCGCATCCAAGTTTCGTCCGCTGCAACAATGAAAGAAATTGTGAACGTCCGTCCGTCTGTCCGTCCATCGGTTGGTCGGTTGGTCCTTCCGCCTGTCCGTCAGTGCTTCGCGGCAGCAGCCATCTGACAGTCACATGATTCTGGGACGATTCGTGGTGCAGTCCCCATGATGGCTGGGTTTGAACGATTCGCGCACGGGCAAGGGGAGCAAATGAGAGTGAACGCATACTACAAGAATGATGTTTTATTTATTGATTTGGAAGTTCTTGCAGCCAGCAAAGTGCAAAGTAAACTAAACTAACATACGCAACGTAGGTTTATTATGACGAAAACCAACCAAGTCACATGCAATAATTATATTGTCGGCTTTTGCACAAAAAAACCAGGGCGACGGTATGGACCGGTATGGCACACCTGCACTTTCTTGGCCGCCTGGAAACCATACCGGCATTTCTTTTTTCGAGAAAAGTCATCCCGGTATGCTTTGCAGGCCATTTTGTGTAACTTAAGCAACTGGTCGCTGATGTTTGCATCGATTAGTGGCCAAAATAGCGGCAGCTTAAGTGAAGAAAAGAAAAGAAGGCACATCAAACATACTGGCACTTATTTTTTTCACTTTGAGCCCTGCAAAAAGCTATGTATTAGATCGGAACACAGGCTGCTGCAGTACACGAATCGTTTTATAATTTAGCATCAAAGAAGGTGCACGAAATGTCTTAACACCAGTTATGTCACCATCCGTCGTGGCCACCGGCACTGGCAGACCGACTGTTCGCGGCGATTGGGCTCCCTGTCCTTAATATCACCGGCGAGCGATAATAAAAGCGTCGCGGTTGCGCCGGCTGACGGGGCGTGACTCTATCCGGCAGTGCGTTAATGGAAAATAGTGGACAGCCGACCGAGTGAGTGAGCGACGCTGCCGAGCTCGCAGAGCTGGCGGGTATATACGCGCTATTGCGTCATCCGGCGACAATCAGAAGCCGTGGTTCCGGCGCCTCCGTCTCGGTGAGGGTATTCAGATGATTCGTGCACCTCTTTTGATCAGTGGTTTCTGTCCTCCCATATCTGGTATCGAAATTGGGCGCAAGTTTTCCCTCCGAACTTTCGGGCTTTTGCTCTTATCTTCCTCCCCTTCGTCCACCTCTTTTCCCTTCTTTTTTTCTTCCTACTCCCATTTCCTATGCTTTTTATCCCTTTCCCTCTGTGTGTAGATTGTCCGGTGATGAATAGGGGGAGGTGAAGTTTTGTTGAGGGTGTAGATCAAAACTTACCCGCACTTTGCACTGAGCGCAAGCAGCGCCCACCAGTTATAGGGACAGAACCCCCTACTTTTGTGTTAGGACGATTTGTGCACTGTTCGATCTAATGCAATTGCCGCCTTGTGCGAAATGTATACATGTTATTATGACTTGGTTGGTTTTCGTCGTATACGTCGCCAGTGAGTTCTGACGCTGTCTGCACAGGCCTGTGTTTAGTTTGCTTTCCACTTCTGGCCATCATTCTGTTGCTGCGAGAATTAGCAACACACAAAACAACAATCGTGACACTTACTCCCCTGTCTTCTCCTCGCCCAGTGCACGAATCGTCGTAATACAGCCATCAGAAGGACTGTATGAATCGTCCCATAATCCGCACCACCACAGCAGCACCATCCAACTGACTTCTTGATGAACCAGTCTCTCTCGTTAGACCACCGAGAATCTGTTTAGACTTTTGTGCAGCAGCCGCAGCAACTCGTAGACCTATACATACAACTCCTGTATAACGAGCGGAGTCGTTTGATGGAACATAAACGTTATGATGTGACTAAAATACGGTCGGCCCGGTCGGTTCGATCGTCCGAGACAAAGATCGCATCGCAAACCCGCTAGGCTAGGCCTACTGCACTGTACATACTAACAAAATTACTTAACCAGACTTCAATATTTTATTAGTCATATTGTAACTTAACAAGCAAAGATATCGGCACGACTTGCGGCGACATGTATGCGGCCGCTGCATTGCTTCCAATGCTCAGTCGGCCAGCGTGCAATCCGCCAGCCGTAAGTGAACATTTACGCGAGATGTACGCGTCATTCTCTGGAAATTTTCACATGCGACAACCTTGACTTTCGACTTTTCGAGCTGAAAATAATTGGCACATTCGTTATTGATTCCCCCAGACGCTTGCACCAGTGTTAGTTTTCTATGGTCTTAAAAACTTTTTGGGTTAGGAGCTTGTGTAAGAGAGACGGTTAAACGGGCGGACAGGCAAGAACCGTACGTATTGCGGTTTATTAGGACTGCCGCATAAAATGGCTTTCTGTGTAGCCTAAACCTTAATAATTCAGACTGAGCCTGCAATGCAAATCCGTCCCTACGTGATATGTGCCGCTATAGAAATAGTTTTTGTACTAGATTTCAGAATTACGCTGTCGTCTATGCGTTGCAGTGGCGGGCATGAACCTACCAGTGTGTCCACGCGAGGCGAGGCTGGCGGTCAGTACGAACTCTGGCGCTGGTCATCTGTCCAACTTCGTCGGTCCTCACCGGTCGCACGTCGGCACCGAGGCGTGTCCGTGGCTGCTGACCGTGCGCTCCGGGCAGAAGCTGCGACTGCGCGACATCCTTATTCCGCCACCGACCGAGTCGCAACCGCTCGAAACCTGCTCCGACGTCTACGTTATCAAGGTCCACTTCTACGTCCGTTGTACGACCATATGTAACAAAAATGATGGTAACTACTTGGATGGGTGACTATCTAGGACGGGAAACCATCTCCGTAAACCAACACCAAGGTCAACTCGTCTTACCGTCCCTTCGGGGTAGGTATGTCGAGTATACCAGCCTGCTTTACTTAGGTTAAAGCGGGGTACGTTCACCTATGTCAGGTGGCAGGTAAAATTGTGTGATTCCATATGGCGTTAACGCTCCCTAGCTGAGTAATGGATTACCATTAAGAACTATAGACGACCTTATCCTTTAACATTTGACCATTTTGCCGATAATCGTTAGCTTACTGGTGGGTTGCAGGACAACTTCGCCGGCACCAAGGAAGTTCCGGTCTGTAGCCGAAGAAGACGTAGTCCAGTGCAGCATCTGTACACGTCGACCGGCAACGAAGTAACGTTGTATGTATCACGAGCTAGGATCGGAGAACGTCGGCAAACGTTCGACACCGACAATTACCCTAGACTGATCATCAGCTACGAAGGTAGGCCAAACGTCATGATTAAATCTTGAGACATTAGTTTCTCAATACGGTTTCTGTTTTACAAATTAACGTAATAATACCAATTGACCAGTTGACTGTAAATTTCAACAGCATTTCTAATATGCATACACATGCCATAACTGGAATTTGATATCATGTTTCTGGCGTAAAGTCACCGCTATACCATAGCCTACAGATAGACCTGAAGTTTTGGCTAAGACAGTATCGATGTAACCGCTTGACGAGGATTGACTATAGTTCAGTATAGAACTACAAGTGTTTTAAACATTCGAATACGTCTCAAGTGTGTACATATGACTAGCAGTAGGCCTACAGTAATATAAATGTGGTGCGGAGTGCAGTGATCGGCTGTCCGGACCTTCACGTGCCTGAGAATGCGTGGATTCAGCGCATGGGAGACAATGTGATGATTCGCTGCAACGACACGCAAGAGACATGGTACTTCTCGTGCCAGCGAAGCCAGTGGATTGGCGACGTCGGCAACTGCTCGCAGAGTTCGTCGTTTATTGCATTGTCGTTATAATGTTGCACGGACATACGTCAGGCAGCGATGTGATATGATATACGATGCGACAATATTAGGCTAGAGCATTTTCTGGCGTTAATATTAAAACACTCTACCAGGAAATAACGTATACGCTCGGACGCAGTACAGTGGTGTAGGCTCGTCGTTGCATGGCGTTCATACCTCTTTTCAAGTACACACAAACTTTCAGTCATCAGAATGAGAACAACAAGTGGGAAGATTTAAGATTACCAACAAAACCACGATAAACGTAACTCGGTAATGTACACCGTGGTCCATAAAAACGTGCTACTTTTATTTTCTGAATAGCTCCGTGAAATACTGACTGATTTTAATAATTTTTGGCGTGCGGCATCAGAAAAAAAACTCGACACAAATGACTTTAGTTTTGGCCACCTCACTTTAATACTGCCGCTACACTACCTTGTGAAATGCAAGTTATTGAACCTCTGTTGGCGAGTGGTGTCAACGTTTGCAGCTTGCATTCGTGCTAGAGAAAGACATTTTGAGCACATGCTGTAATAAAGATGATGTGATTGTGATGTGACATGTGTGACTTTTTGAGAGACAATAGTTGCCAATCCTGTTTGTCTCTATTCAGTTAATCATTTTTGGAGCTGACGCGTGGGCTATCCAGTATAAATTTATTGTTGTAAATAGCCAAACTACGACTTTTGCATTTCAGAAGGTAGTGTAACGACAGTATTAAAATGAGGTGGCCAAAACTAAAGTCATTTGCGTCAAGTTTCTTTCTGATGTCACGTGCCAAAATTATTAAAATCGGTCTATGTTTTACAAAGCTATTCAAATATTAAAAGTGGCACGTTTTTTTATGGAGCACAGTGTATGTGAACTGCATTATTATTAGTCTATTCGTTCTGTTTTTGTTTGTTTTTTTGTATGCCCCATACTTTTCTAGCTTACGCCTATGAACGAGTATATGATAGCATATTAAACATAGGTTTAAAGCATATTTCTTCAGTTGTTTCTAATCTTTTACTACTCAGAACTATTAAGTCAGGACTACGTATTAGACTGAAATGTGATTCGTGTAAGGGGTGTTTTGTTTGGTTTCTACTTTTGACATATGAATACGAGTACGTCGAGTAGGCCTAGTGTTTCTGTGCATATAAACGTTGCGTATATACATTTTGCAATCGTTTCAGAAGTCCGTCTCGTGAAGCCGAATGCTAAAAGTGAAACTCTTGACTACGAAACGAACGGTTTGTGTATTTTGCTGCGTCATTATTTATAAAACACTTACCATTTTTGGCGGTGCCACCGCGTTAAGGTCGCGTTGTTCTGTTGCTGTTTTTCCCACAGGGAAATTAGCAAGTTTATGGGAGCCAGTTATTGTTTGTTTGAGAAAAAGCACCAAGCACTTTTATTTTTACTTTGGCATGTCAGCTGGTGCAGCCAGTGAAAGTAAACGAGCAAAATAGTTGAGACTCGTGCTGTCGTGCAGAGATCAGTTTGGCAACTGTAGCCATATAACCAACGTTTACATGTACATTTACTACTAGATAAATGGAATATAGCACGTTTATTTCCTGGTGGACGTTGACAGGTATCGTGCTGGCTGTGCTGATTGGTATTTTGCTCGGTGTAGTCATCGGCGTCATCATGTTATTGGCGGTTCACGGCATCAGACATCGGTCAGTCACTTTTATCGTTTGTTTACGTTTATCTCTGCTCTGCGATGACCGTTCGAGTTTTATATTTAAACCACACACAGCTCGCACTGGTAGGCCTACTGTTTTCACAACTTTCGGCTGCAATCGTGCCTCATAAAGCAAACGACGATGCAGTCTACGCGATTTGAATGTGGTTTAGCCAAAGTTTGTTACAGCACTGTCTGTAGTGGTATAGACTCGTACTGCGTACTCGCTTAGCCATTCCAGCAGATGTTAATACCAGTAATGATTCCTGTACGCCATAGCAAGTTCTAACGCAGCTGTCTGTCGGTGATTGTCTGAAGGTCGAGACGGCGACTCAAGAAGCGTGCGGCACTGTTCATGGCTTCACGCGGAGTACCGGCGGTCCATCGTCAGTCGACGTCCCACGACGGCGTCAGTAGCAGCGAAGACGTCGCGTCGACGTACCGACGCACCGCTGGCAGCGCTCGAGCAGCGCGTGATGACCAGCGCTACCCAGCGCTGCTTACCGGACTCGACAAAGCCGTCGGTGGTACGGGCAACACGAGGAACAGTTTCATCGGCGACGACGTCGAGAAACTCTACGACTTCACCGCGACTGCGGCTGTAGCGACCGATGTGGCGGGACGCCGAGGGGTGGCGTGCCCGACGGCCACTACGGACTACTCGCCGGCCGTGGAACGCGCCTCGTCGACCGTCGACGTCGGTAGAACTCTGGCGTTGTTCGGCACTGACCGGCTGTACCAGTCCGCCTGCCCACTCTGCGTACACCCTGGCGGCTCCACGTCCTGGACGCGCGAGGCAGTGTATGTGGAGCGACGGCCAGTGATGAGTAGACGCGGTGGTGACCACCACGACGTCGACTGTCCTCTGCACGTGGCCAAATCTTCTCTCGACGTCGCTCGCCGGCATGAACAACAGCAGCCCTGTGAGATGTCCGTCTATCCGCCGGGACTGCGCAGTCCCGATCAACTCATGATGATCTCTGACGACTGTCAGCAGTTGGACCACAGCAATGCAACACCACCGCCGCCGCTGTCACAATGACGCACGACCACGTCTTGGCTGGATCAAGGTAGATGTCCTCGAGGACTGTCTTCGACTTAAGAGGACAAAAATCATGGCCTTGGCCTCAAAGATATGGCCGTGGCCTTGAAAATGTTGGTCTCAATCACATCCCTGTCGGCTGTATACACTGCTTACATCCACAAACTGGCAGGAAGCAAGAGGTGGGCGCTCTTGAGAGGCCGCATCATGGCGTCTGAATGTGCCTCAGTGTGTCCACTACACGTACGGGATGTGAACAAGGTCAAGGTCACATCCACCAATATCATGTTCCTTGATAGTCAAGCGACTTCAGCTACAGCTGCACACTGCCATCATAGGGTCTAAATGACTCGAAGATGTGTTGTCAACAGCAAGATCGCATCATCAGCATCAATCTCCGCGTGTCCACCTATGGACACAGAATCTGAGTCATTCATTGTCACTAATGAACGCTTAAACATCACTAGAGCCTGTGCGTATATTCTACTACCGTGTGCCGCCAACGCAGCTGCTGACCAATCTGGTGATTAACTGACTGACTATTACGGCAGATAATAATAGGCCTATAGGGTTGCTTCTGTCCATCACCTTCGTAATGTCTACAGGCCCTGTCTACTGCAGGAACCTCGGCTGTTACGTTAAGAAGTTTTTAGCGTTGTTTTTTTTTAAACTTTCTGACATCACAGTACATTTCCATTAGTACACCTGATACAACCTCAGATAAATTAAAGTTAAAGTTTCATGGTGTGTTGATAAATTCAGCTTGTTCACAACGTTATAATACATTTTATCTAGTATATTAGAATACTTTACTGAAATAGCTGATAGAACAAAATAACAGTTTATGCCAGCCTGTCGCAATAAGGCAGTAGTTACACGTAAAACCAAAAAATTAATAATTTTGTCCCAAAATATTTGGCAAAATTACATGTGTTATCTTACGTGTGACCATGAGTGACCACGTTTTATGCTAAAAATATGCAACAATGTTTTAGACTGTCAAATTCCTACGGCTATAAAACGTGCATTTTGAAGACAGCAGGCGGCAGTTATGTGTAAAATAGAAAACATAACCTCTGGATTATTTTGGCATTTTTTTGGAAATTGACGTGGCAGTCTGGTAGGAAAAAAGGTAACTTGGAAGACTACTGAACTTACACTCTCAACTCCACAAATGAACTGTTGCGTATAGAAACTACAAAGACACACTGAACGATGCCATCTTGTATGTTTTTCATCACAAAACGTGGACTGGCGGTTATGAGCAACTACATGTCATTCTGATGCAGCGACAAAATGACAGCAAATGCACTGCAATGAGTGGCTAATGAATGCCATTAGCGGCACAAGCCAAGCATAACTGTACTAACACAGAGGTGATGCTGGGAAGATGCAACTAGAAGGCCTACAGAGTACGCTTACTTTCATACTGTTAGCTGAAGTGCACCAAATATTTCCAGTAAAAACTTGTCGGAAGCAAACAACCTATAGGTAGCTGAAACTGGCTGGACGGGTATGGCAGAAATTGACTATACACTGTGGTCCATATAAAAAAATGCCACCTTTGTTTTTTGAACTTTTGTTTTTTGAACAGCTCGATGAAATATTGGCAGATTTCGATAATTTTTGGCATGCGACATCAAGAAGAAACTTGATGCAAATGACTATAGTTTTGACCACCTCAATTTAATACTGTCGCATTAATACTGTAACCTTGTGAAATGCAGAAGTTGTAGATTGACCGTTTACAACAATGAATTCATACTGGATAGCGCACGAGTTGACTCGGAAATGATTAAATGAATAGCGACAAACACAATTGGCAGTTATTGTCTTTAAAAAGTCATATATGTCATATCACACTGTCTTTATTACAGCATGTGCTCAAAATGTCCTCCTCCAGCACAAATGAAAGCGGTAGACGTTGACACTACTCGCTAACAGCAGGTACAGTAACCTGCATTTCACAAGTTAGTGTAGTGGCAGTATTAAGGTGAGGTGGTCATCAAGTTTCTTTTTGATGTCGCACGCCAAAATTATTAAAATCGGCCAATGTTTCATGGAGCTATTCAAAAAATAAAAGTGGCACGTTTTTTACGGACCACGGTGTAGTTCTGGTATTACAGCTATTTAAAAACAGTTCCACTTAGTGGTCAAAAAGCAAAATCTCTTAACTCTCACAACCCCATGCAAGACTATCTTATTAAACCACACATGAATTTTTGGCTGCAATCATGGCGCATGGCGGGGGTATGGTACGACATCACCGGCATCAACCGACGTCATGACCAATCAAGTGAGCGTGCACATCCAGATGTCTCGAGCGTCGTTGGATAATCGCCATCCGATCTGCTGCAATTAGTTCGTTTTTCCAACTTCTTTAAAAATAACAAATTATGTAAATCCTGCTTCTAAAGAGGTAGAGGAAATGGCGGTACTGATAATTCTTTGTGCATTACAGAATCGTACTAGAGCTGTATTTATGACATACAGCCATTGGCATAAGAACAGAAGGGACTGTTATGTACAACAAATCCAAGTACAATATTATGCTGAACACATCTAGGTAAGCAGTATTATTACGTATCAGCAATGACTAGAGAATAAAGGAGTGAACACAAACGCTTGAGCAAAATATGAACACTAACGGTGTGGCATCAACACATAAACTAAGCGTAAGCTGTAAAACAGTTCTTCTCATTGCTGTACGAAGGAGTATAGCTTGAACGATCTACTGACACTTGGCCACAAACTACTAACACATGGGCAACACACATCTACCAACAGTAGGGACGTCTATCCACTTGAGTGATTGGAGCAAGCTCTCCATCCTTATCTCCCTCCCCGCAACATCTTCCCCTTCCCCTTTCCTTCTTTTCTCTTTCCCCATTTCTTTTCAGAGGCCGTTTCCTTAAATATATCTTAAGAGGCAATGCTCCTTCAGTGCATTCTGAAGCAAAGCCCCAGTTGCCATCAGTTTCTGATGACTTTAGGCTTGTTAGCCTGAAAAACGCATTTGGTGGCAAGCTAGCAAGACATAATTTGACATAATTCATGTGAAATGATGTCAAATTCCCCTCAAATGGCAGAACCTTCCCCTTACTTCAGTGCTGGAGTGTTCACTCCAAAATTTGCATAGTGTAGACGCCCCCGACCAATGCCTCATTTTCTGATAGCCACTGAACACAAGAAAGCAGACAAAATGATATGTACAATATGCTGGCCTTTGCACAAACTCAGCAAACAATACATGTCCTACTGACCATTTAATACTGCTGGCAATCTTACAAGCAGTCAGGGACGGGCACATTGTTAATAGAGATTACACTGCATTTTTCTACATCATACAGTATGCAAGATCTAACACAGCAAACTAGCAATTGTAAATATAAAAAAACGCAAACTGACAGAGCATCAATTTTGCCCACATACTAAAAATAATTTATGGACAAATTAATGTAAGTTATGGTACCTCATCCCAAAAAAATGCACAGTAAAATCCTACAAACATCCGCAATCAGATATATGAATGAGTGTTATTTGACACAGTAACCGTGACCTCAAAGTAGTATCATAAAATGCATGTAACTAGCCTACACAAGCTGTATATCAAACAAACTTTACGCATCATTTCATTCTTGAGATAGTCTACATTTACAACCATAGAGGCAAGTTTCAGCTTTCGAGAACATTTTGTTACTGCATTAGGCTAACTCCTACAGAAGCAATGAAGAAGAAACAGAAGTTAATAATATCATTACAGAACACATAAACCTAACTCAGTTAAGCCGAGTTAAATAATATTAAAGTAATAACATTCATATGCCATGGGCCATAAAAAATGTGCAGTGAATTATTGTAGATGGAAAACTGAACTGTCCTGATGCTAAACAATGTAGTTGCTTACAAGCTGTCCTCGTTTAATTCCAAGTTGAGTTTTTGTATTGGAACATCAAAACATGACAAAATGAAACTCAAACAATGGAAGGACTATGTACAGCACACTGATATTAATTCACTCTGTTCACAAAATGCAATAATAAATATAAACAAAAAATCAAAAACTGTCGTAAAAATGGCTGTTCAACTGCCAACTAATCAGAGAACTGAAATGGAGTTTGGATGCCATGACTCCATGCCATATACCGGGTGGCGCAAAAAAACGTACCGAACATTTGCATGCGTTATTTAGTCTAGCGGTCAAAATGAATAAGCACAAAAGCATTTATGTAGTGACCAAACATCAACAAATATGTGTAGGAACTTTTATTTAAAACACTTCTGTATTAGCTGTGATACAAACATATGCCATAAAGCAATTTTTGCAAGTGGTTCATCATTTGCGTTGCCGCTCGTAAACAAGCTATACCAAAACGTCACAGTAGGCCGAATCATCAGCAGGCCCTAACTAATCAGCAGAAAAATTGCTGAATAGGTCCTCCGTTCTCTTTTGCCACTGCTGCTAGACGCTTTTTCCACGACTAAACGGCTTTTCTGATTCTGGCTCTCGGATGATGACATCATGCCCTTTGTCTGAGATAACATTTTGAAAATCTTTGAGTTCGCAAATGGTTCATGCCTTCCTTCATAGAAAAGTTATTGCAATCATCCCAAACTGTGTAATGTAGTGGATTCAAATCTGCTAAATGCGGTGTTCATTTCTGTGAGCTGACGAAATCGAGCGTCTTGGGTCGCAGAAAATTTTGAGTTGTTTTGATGCAGTGTGATGGAACGATGTCTTTACATAACTGGATTTTTAACTCGTTTCACATCACTAAGCGGCATTCAGTGATGTCATAAGTGAGGTCATTGAAATTTAGAAGCAAGAATATATATTGCTCTACAAACGTACAAAAGGAATTTTATCTCCATAAAGTATACGCGCCGTTATAGTTACGCAAAGTTCGGGACGTTTTTTTGCACCACCCGGTATTTCTGAGACTAAGTTTGCACCTTCAAAATGTACTGAACAATAATGCTAATAACAATTGAATTAAATAATATTAAAGCAATAACATTCATATGCCATGGGCCATAAAAAATGTGCCACTTTACTTCTGTTCATATCTTCGCCAATTATTGACCAATTTCCAAAATTCTTTCACTGGCACACTCTGCAGAGAATTTGCAATAATGTGTTTATTATACAGGGTAGGCCAAAAAACCGGATGTGTTTGAGCGTTGGTAACTCAGCGATGGTTACAGGTAGAAAGTCGTGTGATACGTCAAAAGTTTCAGAATGCTGTAAAGAATAAACGACAAATTTGCATAGTAAAGCATTTAAATATTCTTTGCCTAATTTGCATAAATATTTGTCACCCCGATATTCTGCCAAATTTGACTGTAGCACATGGATTTAATATGGATATTAGAGCTTTTATAACTTAGCGATGTTTATTGACGGAAAAGTGCATAATATGCCAAAAAATTTGGAAATTGTGTACAGAAGAAGTACACAAATTGCATGTCTTAGCATTTAAATATTCTTTCCCTGATTTACACAAATCTGTTTCACCCTTAGTCATGCTAAATTGGCAGTAACACATGAATTTGAGTTGATTTTCATTCAGCATACAGTAAAATATCAACAATCATTAACACATACACTGTACGTTGAGTTTATATGAAATTCGACATTGGCAGTTGCCCAGCTTTTGCATTCATAACCATCATCAGTCTTTTTAGGCAGCTGATCGATCGCTGGAGTCAATGTGTTCAGGATATCAGCTGAGACCAGCATTTGATTAGCACACGTTTTAGCTTGTCAGTTACTGCAATTTTGTGACCATGCTATCTGTTGCAATGCCCCCACACTGAATAATTCACAAAATTTAAATCTGGACTTTTTGGCAGCGAGTTTTTGGATTCAATGAACTCGGGCATATGGAAGACCTAATTTCAGAGGTAATAGATTTATGCAAATTAGGCAAAGAATATTTAAATGATTTGCTATGCAAGTTCGGCCATCTTTGTCTACAACATTCTAAAACTTTGGACATATCACACGCCTTTTTACAAGCAACCATCGCTGAGTTATCAATGCTCAAACAGGTCCATTTTTTGGCCCACTCTGTATATCCCACCACACAGTAAATGCGTTTCTACACTACCTTGTGAAATATAAATGTAAGCAAAAACTAACGATAGTAACAGAAATTTAGGTAAATGAAAAAAGCTTCAGACCAACATTGCGATGAACGATTCATATGACACCAGACTGTGTTATACCCACACAGTCTAGTGTCATACAGAGCATTCACTACAATGTTGGTCTGAAGT
>Ga0209454_1001213_pt1 | contig 15656 bp, 11 predicted proteins | sample WorMetHERISLAND1_2_FD_187400 | JGI IMG/M metagenome (GOLD analysis project Ga0209454, IMG submission 187400) | Marine gutless worms symbiont microbial communities from Max Planck institute for Marine Microbiology, Germany - Olavius geniculatus... | ecosystem: Host-associated > Annelida >...
GAATAATTATTCAGCCTCAAGAAAACTTCTCTATACCAGTATTTGAATAAAGCAAAACATCCAAATATAGTTGTTCAGTGTTCAGTCAGTGAAAATCAGCACCAGTATCTAAGGCAAAGTTCAGCTAATCCAGTTCAATTAAGAAAATGAAACATCCAGAGTGCTGTGTTCTCTTCATTGGCAGTATTTTTATTTAAAATTCAATAAACTTCAATCAAGTTTAATAAAATAAAATATTCTTATTCGCCAGAAACTCCCCCAACTATTCGTCGAATATCGAATAGCTGTAAATTTGCCGAATATTCGCATGTTGTCGAATGCGAATACGAACTTCGTCACATCCCTGACCACCAGGCCATCAATTAGTCACAGAAATTGAGGCTGAAGTCTGCGACGCATGGCCAGTGCAATGCCAGACTTATGGTCACCACAAACGATCACGGCGCTTTGACCAGTACCAAATTATACTGCTTGCTGACAGAGGCACGTGTGCAAACAACTTGCCCAAGGTTGTTACCTGACAGTGAACCGACCGTGAGTCGAACCAATCCTGAATTCAATGCCCTAACCACTGAACCACCGTGACACCCAAATCAGTCACATGCAATTAACAAATAAAACAATCAACAAGAACTGATCAAAAATCTCAACCTCTGCCAAGAACGTCACTGCCACCTGGCGAATGCAAATAACTTAATATGGTCTGTATTAATAGCAGAGAACAATAATGGCTGCTTCAGAATCCACTCCAAAAAATCCAGATCACTGCCAAAATCCAACCACATCTTACTCGCACCACGCCAACCCTTCCAAAAAATTTCATCAAAATACGTAAGTAAGTAAGTAAGAGAATTTGAGATTGTACATCAAGTTTGTGCAATATATCACAAGTTTATGTCTGAACACAAAACATGACTTCTAAAGCAACAGCGAATGAGCAAACGGTTTCTTAACAAAAAAGCCATCCAGCGCCATGAATGTTTAAGAAAGGCATTCAATTTAAGTGTTCGTAAAAATGTAAAAAAACTGGTAAGTTCAAAACATTTAAGCTAGTACGAAACAATGTTATTTACAATGGTTAAAATTTATATCTTTAATAAAAAATAACGTTTTAAAGATTCAACATTTTGCTAAAGTTCTTTGAACATGTGTATCAACACCAAGACGTCGTTTAAGGTGCTGAACCAAAACAAGTGCAGTCAATCAAAATGCTCTAAAACAGTGAAAAGAGAAAAGCAAACAGTTTATTTCCAGTTTCTTTTCTTGTATTACAAAGTAAAAGTTTGGGGTTTAAATACTGAATGCAAAGTCTAAAGCAACAACATATCAAGGACATATCCTGCAATTAACGACGGCAAAACAAGTCCTAACTACAAACTACACAATTCTCCACAAAAAATTTAAGCTAATGCTCACGAGACGCGCGAAAGCCTATAGCAGTTCTGGTTCAGTAGTTCGGCTGAAAAATTGAGGTGTTCACACTAAGTTTATTCACGCTAAGTTAATATACAAATACCATATTCTCTATCTAGATCGCATAATGATAGTTCCATAGTGCCACCTTGTGAATGATATAGACTTGTGTCGCAGCCCGAAATCGCCAAAAAATCCATAATACCCATTATTTTGGCGTTCAAGATCATTCAAGGTCATTGAATTCGGCGCCAATCAAGAGCCAGTGTACGACTTCCTACTAGTGATTAATAGTAACCTAGGTCCTATCTCGCACCGTTTCTGAGATACAGTGACTTATTGGCCAAAAATCACAAATTTGTCCCACCCCCTCTCATTTAGCACCCTTATTTGGGGTGACCCCCTTCGAACTTATGAAAAAGCTTGACGGTTCCTGAAACTAGAGTCTTCCAGGCAGCCGATGGTCAAGATTTGGTGACCCTAGCTTGCACCGTTTTTGACTGATCCACCCGTGTAACAGAAGACGGATAGACGGATAGAAGAACAGAATTGCGATGGCTAAGACGCGCTGAAAGCAGCAGCTGCTTTCGCGCGTAAAAATGCTACTTGAATATTTACTTCATAACATAATAAAACACAGCAAACAAATCTGGGTGTTATTTATTAACAAACTTAACATTAAGAACACTGTGGGAAAAATTCTGGAAAAAATGGACTGCATATACAAAGTTTTTTCAATTTTCTTAAAATGTTGTTGACTACATGTTTTTGCGATTCTACCGTCGATATACTGCTCAAACCAAATCTCATCATCTCTTAAGCAAAATTATCGGAATTGGTCTTACCGTATGGGCGGCGCAGACGACCCTCACCGATGTCCTGGAGAAACTTTCCATTCGTGTCGTAAACGTGGACACACCTGTCGTCCTTGATAAACATCTTGTTCTCATGACACACAACGGCCGAAGGACGAGCCAAACGACCCGATCCCTACACAGACGTACCAACTTGTCGTAAACGCATCGTGTGCCCTCAAATCAAACAGCAATCAGGGTCATTCAAAAAGTTTGCAGACTGATACAGTTGGACAAAAGATATTCAGCTCATATTTTGCCACTTTTCAACATTTCTGAGCAACTGAAACACATTTTATCCAGCATTTGTAAAAACTCCAAACCTCGAATTTCATTGTAGACAAGAAATATTTTAGATTGTGACCAATCTAATGTACTCATAGCACACATTATTTTCTCCTGTATTCTTTTAACTGCCTTTTAGTTCCTTTCTTTTCACACCGCAAATGACGTCATCGGTCACGTGACCATTCGACTCCTGGGGGTCGACTTCCTATCGGTGGTCCATAGTGACCATGCGTCTATCTAGCACCGGTATGGAGATATGGCCGTTTGAACTTCTTCCAGGAAGGCTCTTCCAGGAACAGAGGTTGGTCGTTGGTCGGTCCTCAATATTTCACTGATCTTATATGCTTCTCTTCGCTACGTTAGGAATGTAGCGCACGAGGAGCAAAAATGTTGACGTTCGTCTTCCGGCCTGCAGTTTGCCGTGCAGATTACGAGGGACATTCAGCAAGTTTGTAGTCTGATATAGATGGACAGTGTAAAAGTCAATGACACTGTGTTACAGGCTAGTACCATCTAGCACTGCAATATTGCACAACTTGTTAATGGGCTATGATTAGACATCATGAAAGTAGACACATTTGCTGACAACGAGGACGTAGTCTTGAAGGCAAACTGCTGGCTGGAAGACCAACATCAAAAGTTATTCTACAACAAAATCAAAGCACTGGGGTGACGATAGAAAAGTGCATTTAAGTTGTATGTTAATAAGTAGCAAAATAGGATGCATATCTTTTTTGTATAACTATGTCGCTCTGCAAAGTTTTTGAACGCCCCTCATATTTCTATGCGTGGTGCAATGTCTCGATACTTTGAGTCTCTGATACTTTCAAACGTCAGCTGAAGATATATATTTTTGCGAAATATTGATGACAAAAATGTATTAAGCGCATTAGAGATCTTTTTGAGTATTCGCTATATAAATTTACACTTTACTTACTTACTTACTAATGTCTATGACTTGGGGCATAAGAGTTAAGAAGTCGGTGTCATGGTGAAGCCTCCTATAACTATCCATGTATTAGAATACAGAAAAAAATGTAATCAAAGAAAACAAAACAAAATCAACAGCATCATAAACTGGAAACAGAGAGAGAACAGAAACCAAGAGTAACTTCGTTGATCGGATGAAATGTGTTACCGCTACGCCACGCCACCAACCAACCGTGTTATCCCATATGGCAGGTGACACTCTGTAGCTCTTAGATTGGTTACCAGTACATGATATAATCATTAAACAACCTTTAGGCTATAACTAGGGCATACTGGTAATAAGGATCAGTGCTTTAAACTGTTGGTTACGTGACAGTGTAAGTTCTGATTTGACCCCTAAACAAGCCACCGGCCTTACTAAGATCTGCCCAATAATAGCCTCTCCATGAAAACACAGACTAAAATGAAATAGCTCTTAGTTCTGGATATGTAACCCAATTATTAAAAAAACAAACCAAATTAAACATAAAGGCAAACCAAGTTAAACAATAAGGCAACACAGAAGTATTTTGTTCAGATTTACATTACTGTTTGGACCATTAAAATACTGCATGTGGTTTCAAGCTAACAGCTGCTGAAACACTCGCTAAGCAACAAAGTGAAAACATAAAGCCTCTCGCTAATGCGTACAAGTGGTCTTAAAAAAGCTGTTGGAATAAAATGGTCTTACGGCAGATTTAATGATTCCACAGACTTTGCCATTGCTGTCAAACACCTTGACCAGGTTGCGACGAGTGTCACAAATCACAACCTTCCCCTCACCGTTGACTGACACGCCAATCGGAAAACTCAGTCCATCGGGACCCTCCGCCTGCCCGGGCCGACCGTAGCTCATCACATACTCGGTCTTTACTGTAAACACAACCGGCAACGTTACTTCATCACTGCACTACATGTCAAAACAGAGGCTCAAATCGTAGGCGTGGCCAAGAGGCATCTTCACAACTGATCCATGACGCCTCTGAGACTTCCTGGAACAAAATGGGGCATTGACCTGCCCCTGTGACCGGGAATGAGGGAGAGGGGAGCAGTTAGTCGATGGTGGTGTCACCCGAGAAAAGATAAGTCTTGAGGTGTTGTCGTCTGTACTTATGGTAATTGGTAGACTGTTCCAGATACGAGAAGCGGTGGAGCGGAATGTGCGGCTTGCGCACACAGTGTTAAACTATGTGTTACAATTTCAACAAGGGCCAAAGTAATCTGGCAAAAAGCAGAATCATTGCTCGATGCTGCCACCTGGTGAATTATAAATTAGTTTTTTTGTGAATTGAAAAGAACTGCATTGAAAAGAACTGCATGTTTTGGCTGGGGTTGACCCCCCAAATCTCCTCTCCTCCACCATCTAATACAAAATGCATCATGTGTAGAATGTGTAGAAATAGTTGGAATTGCTTGCGCTGCAAGAGTAATTCCACCTAAAACCAGATGTGCTATGCCCACAGAAATATACATTAGGATCACATATACAGGGTGGGCCAAAAAATGGCCCAACCTGTTCTTGTCAGAACTTCATGAAATCTTCACCAAATTTGATAATTTTTGGCACACAGACTGCCAAGACGATGGAATTATGTATAGTACCCTCATTGTCCACTTCATGCAATTTATGTCACCACACTACCATGTAAAATGCAGATGCTCAAAATTGTTGCATAATGCTAAGTTGTTGTCTCTGTAAAAGTTCTAATGACTTAATTAAGCACAAAATAAACTAAAATGTGATATATTCAGCACAATTATAAGTTTATGTAACAATTGCTTCCAAATTATCATAATTTATGCCCAAAGTCTACACAATGGCTTAGACGTGATGCCATGGCTGATAGTGGCATTAACGATCAACTGATCAACATCACAGCACTCATTCATGGATTGAATGTGTTTTAAGCTCATCAGTCAGCTATTTTGTTGTCTGCTATTTTCAGCGTAAAATATTTAATACCACAATATTATTAAATCACATGGTGCCCTGTGTGAAATTGATAATGAAAAGTGAGCAATCTGATGGTGATAATAACCGCGTAATGTAACAATTTGGAGCATCTGCATTTTACATGGTAGTGCATTGACATAAAATGTGTGCGGTGGACAGTGAGTACATCTTACATAATTCTATTGTGTTGGCTATCTGTATGCCAAAAATAATCGAATTTGGTGGAGCTTTAACAAAGTTCTGACAAAAGACAAGTCACGTCATTTTTGACCCACCCTGAACATCAAACAAATTAATCCATTTGGATGGATTTTCATAAAGCATTCCAGGCTGAAAATCTGAAAAATGGGCATCAATTTCTCGGAATAGTCTATCTACATGCCAGCCGTCATGAGTACTTATAACCTAGCGTAGTGCCACTGCCCAAGACTCAACAGTTTTATAAAAAAAAAACATTAATTATAGTCAACCAAACTAGAGGTAAGATGCAATGAAAAATAAACAATAATGCAGAATAATAGCTGATATTTTTCCTTTTCACTCGCACAATCCTTCTCATGCAGAAAAATAATATTTCTAAAAAGTCAAACCAAGGAGAAATCACATATCAGTGTGACATATCAGTATCAAAAAAATTCAGAGAAAGTCCGCAACATAAAACGTAGTCCTTCCTGAGCACAAGAACTAGAGGGTGGCAACAATTTCGGCTTCCTTAGCCCTCAGCCAGACACCAGCTTACACTGTGAGACCATAGTGCATTAAATGGTATGTCTGCTTACATCCATCCCAGCTTTCATCGAATGATACTAACTGCATCCACCCACAGACGGATGGCCAGGCTGAGTTGACCTAGGTGGCTGTTTACATAGTGAGATGGTTTACCAGTCTAACGACGATCACCCATCCGAGTGCTAACCAGGCACAACATGAGTAACTTCATTTCTCGAACACTACACTACGTCGGCAAAAAAAGTCAACGGATTTAATTCATACCAACCTTTAGTGATACCTTTTCTGACATACTCTGCCAGAACGCCCTCTCTCTGAGCTCCAGAAAAGCTTCTAGCCATGCCTGATGGATGGACACACAACAACAACAACAAAAAACAAATACCTAGAGACCGTTACAAAAAGACGTGACAATTAAACACTTAAACACACCCAAAAAATGTGACATTAAGACACCCTTTCTACCTATGTTATTTAACATAGTGTACCCACTTATTTACAGTTACCCTCCAGGTTGAAACGTGGCAAAGGAAAGCTTGCTATATAGCAGCTCTGCTTACACAACTACCATGTCCATTAACTTTTACACACTGTGGTGACGAAACATTTTCAAACTGGATGTAGAAAAATACTAGCAAGAAAAAACGTTTTTATAAGCATCCATGATTAAATGAAAAAAAACTGTTTTGAAAACCGAACATTGGCAGTTTTATTAACTGCAGATTTTGAGGATTAAACCCAGGGTTTTTAAACAAAAAATCTGAGCTAATGCTCAGGAGACATGCGAGAGCCTATAGCAGTTCCTGTTCGTAGGTAATGTTGGTCTATCTCCATCCATTTCATCACAGTTCACTCTTTTGCAGCCAAAAATTGTCAGAAATCAGTAAAAACCACAGATATAAAAACCATAGATAGTGGATTCAGCAAAAACTCTGAAGCCCAAAACATGCCACGCCCATCTCCGCATATGCACGATAAATATTTAATATATTTCGAATTACAAGCTTCTTTAATTTGGTTTGCGCAACAAAAAGTCGAAAGGTTACAGCTACATGATCTAAAAGTTTATGATATGCAATTTAGAACAAAAAATAACGTACCAGGTAGCAAAAAACAATCTAGTTTGCTAGCAAACGATAATGACGTTCGTGGCGTGAACTGCGTTTTTGATGGTCTATCTAACACTAAAACGCGGTAGGCATACCTGCTGACGGCACGGCAAACGAAAAATTCGAAAGAGTTTTGTTTTGTTGTATTGAGGCAATATACTACAAAATTTGTTTTTCATTTACCGGCTTGGGCGTTTTATAATATACTTGTCTATGAACAAACACTAACGCGTTAGGCATCAAAAACACAACCATAGGTGGTGGATCATACCACTTGAAATATACACTATGAATATTTAATGAAACTGGCTTCAACTCGTTGCGTTAGGCGAACCGTGAGTAAGCAGTCTACTTATTTATATGTCTGTGGTAAAAACCAATATTTTTAGGGTTCAAGGTCATTCAAGATCATCGATGTTGACATTCCTAAGAAGCTTGTCACCAGCGCTTGTTATGATAAGCAGCATGTCTGTACCTATCTGCAACTGTTTTCACGCTAGACAAACCAACAGCAGATAAATAACCACTTTTTAAAGGGGTACCCCTCTTTGACACCTGCATGTGCAGGAGTCTTTAAATCTAGAGGGTTCAGACTTGGATTGTTAAAATCTACATTCAATACTGAAAATTTCATACACAGGTTGTTTTGGTCTATCTCCAGCTATTTTGGCAGAATTCACTCTTGAAATGCGTGTCGCAGCTCAAAATCGCAAAAAAATTCGCTAAAACCTCCTATTTTGGGGGTTCAAGGTCATTCAAGGTCATCGATGTTAACATTTCTGAGAAACTCATCGCCAGTGCTTGTTATGATAAGCAGCATGTCTGTGCCTATCTGCAACCATTTTCACATTAGATGACCTTGACTTTTGACCCAAACGAAAAATTTCCCAGGACCCATGCATGTTTAACTATAACCAAAAAAAACTAAGTACCGTATTTAAACTAGTGAAGCAAGCCGAAAAAAATTTGAACTGCTGAATGAAGTATTTTTAGTAAGCAACAGTCAACACAAACTGGGTGATAGCTACTGCTGCTTGTTTTAATTTAAGCCTATGAAAAATGCATGATTCTTAAGAATAATTTTCCAGGATTTACCAGGACCTTAAGCTGATTTCCAGAACTTTCCAGAAAGAAAGTGAATTTCCAAAACTTTATAGGTCCTGGAATTTTCAAGAAAAAATCCAAAACTTTCCAGGACTTATCAGGAGGCGTGGGAACCCTGACTTTTGGATGTTTTTTTGTTCGGTTGTTAAGTGGGTTTACCCAATAAGAGCCACCATGGTTTTTGGGGCATGTGCCCACTGCCCGGGGTGCCTTATAGGCCAAGTCGCACGTAAAAACGATATTGGCTAAACATGTGTAGAATGCAACACTCATTAATAATACGCTGATCAATTGAAATGAAAACATCGCTTTGAAGTAATTTTATCACAAATATGTTGTGCCAGCCGAATGCACCCGAACGTGCCACAAAAACTGATGACGTCACTCACAGGACGCTTGGTTGACAAACTGACATTTGCATTTGAAAATAATAAATCCGTCAATTTTCCTCGGAATAATGTTAAATTTATAGAGCAAGTAATGGCGCATAGGTGACATCAGAAATTATGTCACTGTTTATTTGTTCACTACTAAAGGTGTGCGGTTAGTAAAATTAACGATGTGCTGGAATATTGTGGTTTTTAGTGGGTTAACTATTAGCGAAAAATTCGGCCTTTTTGAGGCTATATGGCCGTAAATTAAGTTGCATTTCACCTCAAGGCAATAAAGCTAGTTAGCAACCCTCCTGCAGGTGACGTCACAGTTCCGAAGATGGCCAAAGCCGTGAAAAGGGAAAAGTGAGTACTTTGAACGTGATTTTTAGGGTATTAAGATGAACTAGCAACCAGAAGATTAACGAATATTGACAAATTAGCATTTGATTAAACCAATTAGCGCTTTATAACAGTTACGAAAAATGATGTGACTTGGACTTTAACTCTGTGGGCATCTAAATGAAGAAAATTTGCATTTCTGACCCGATCCATCGAAATCATCACTCTCTTCGTAAGCCAGATCTTCAAACTCCAGAACCGAGCCCCGCGTATAGCTTGGCACAGAACCACACCTAGCTGAAGCACCAGTACCAGTTTGAGTTGTCTGCAAGGTGAACGGGAATGGCCAGTCGCCGCCGGCAGAATTGTCAGCCTGTGATGCAGCGGAACGAATGTTCATTTGCTGCACTGACGTGGTCACTCCTTCCCAGTCGTCCTGAATGTCTCCTGAGACTGCAGCGGCCCTTCCAGACTGTCTTGCGGGCCAGTTGTCATTGCCAGCACTCGCAGTGGCGGTCATGGTGGTTCTGCCAAAGGCGCCCCCGGCCGAAACTCGTGGTGTTGCAACGTAATCAGTGTCACTGAATGCAGCCGAGGAGGTGCTGAGTGCTGCTGCTGTGAGCTTGGTGGGGACAGTGTCCGGCTGGCTACAGTGCAAAGAAGAATGAGACCTCTCACTCGAAGGTACCGCGTTGTTGTTGGACCAGTTGTAGTTCTCCACCACCGAGTGTGGCGAGATCGGTCCTGCCGCCACCGCGAAGTAATCGCTGTCGTCAAAGTTCCCCGAGAAGGAAGGAGGAGTAGTGGCAAGTTGCGCGGTGGTGGACGAAGCGGTGATGGTAGGAATTTCACCACCAGTGCTGGGCTGCGTGTGGGTGCTGTCATATAGAGGCCTGGCGGTGGTCTGGGTAGGCGGGGCCGGTTCCCTCTGAACATCTATCTCGAGCGGGGAGCCACTGACACTCACGTGGAACAGCTGGACATGAATTCGATGCTTCCCCGGGATTTCGGGCGTAAAGACCACGTTGTAGGAGCCATCCCGCTTGTTCGCAATGCTGAACGTCACTGCTCGGCTGTTCGCATCGTTCAGCTGGATGTCAAGATGGGCCTCGGCGTTAACACAGTTGGTGTGACCGGTCTTGATCAGAACAATGCACTCACGGTTACACATGGTCTCGGTATTGGCCGCGAGGCTCACGGTCACATCTTCCGGCAAGGCATTACACAGTCGGAGGTATCCAAGATGCTCGGAGCGAACGTAGAGCCGGCCGGCCTGCACAAAGTCCACGTGCGAGAAATCGTCGTCGCAGTTGCTGAAGTCGACGCAGCCGGTGAAGAACATGTTGCAGCGAGCAACCATGTCCGTGCCGCCGACCTCGACAACTTCGCGTGATTGCATCAGCAGGTCAATATCAGACATTATCTGTTGCACATCGTTCAGCTCCCGACGCAGGGTTTCGTCACGAGATCTCATCCTGTCTTCCTGCTCCGACTCGTACGTCTGAAGCTCTTCAATGAAGTGGTTCATGCACGAAACCAACTGCTGGTGTAGCTCTCTCACAAAGCTGCATCGCATAGCGGAAACGTGTTTCATTCGATCAACGAAGTTACTTTACGCCGGGTCTGGCTAGTACTTGGATGGGTGACTGCCTGCGGGCAGGTAAATCATCTCGGTATGTAACCAGCTGCCTAGGTCAATTCAGCCTTCAATCCCTCTGGGGTAGGTAAATCGAGTATCAGCCTATCTGGTGCGGTTAAGGCGGGGCGCATTCACCTGTGTCAGGTGGCAGGTAACACTGTGTAATCCCATATGGCAGGTGACGCTCTGTAGCTCTGGAATGGGTTTCCATTAAGAGCTGTAACACTACCTTTAACCTTTAAAGTACGAGTGTATTTCTATCTATACACCCAAACTCCATTTCTCTTAAAACTCCCACAAGAATGACCACTTCCCCTCATCACTCAGCCAATATAATCCATATTATCCTGCATCGACATGTTTACAAAAAATATCCTTCCAACGATTTCACCAGGATGCTTCCAACTGTCCATAATAATATCACTAAATATATCAAATATATGGTAAATATATTATAAAATGTCACATCTGGTTATCCAGACATCAATTATGTATGCAATATATTAATTGTTCATGACACTTTTGCACGAGTAATATCCAAAAAATTGAAAAAAATTTTACGTCAAAATTATGTTATGTATTGCAAGTTTACATAACACATCGCTACAATAACAAAAATATCACAATTGAAACTCGACTTTCACTGACAACAACAGTGAACTGAGTGCATAAAAATATGACGACAACTACAACACCACCAAGTACTAGTGCAAAACTAACTACTGCTACTTCAATTACTACTACTCATACTGATACTACTACAATTACTGCTACTGCTATTACATGGAGTGTAGCATCTAGAACAACTACTACTACTAATAAAGCTGCTACAACAACAACAACAGCAACTATTACTTCTACAACTACAACAAGAAATCTGAGCTAATGCTCATGAGATGCACGAGAGCCTATAGCAGTTCCTGTTCGCAGGTAATCTTGGTCCATTTCCATTCATTTTGTCGCAATACATGTGTAGACAGCCAAAAATCGCCAAAAAAGCACTAAAAACACCTATTTTAGGGTTCAAGGTCATTCGAAGTCGTCAATGTTGACAATCCTAAGAAGCTCGTCGCCAGTGCTTGTTATGTTAAGCAGCATGTCTGTGCCTATCTGCAACCATTTTCATGCTAGACAAGCCAACAGCGAATAAATAACCACTTTTTAAAGGGTAGGCAGGGCTTTTTGACACCCGTATGCGCAGGCCTCCTTAAAGCTAGAGGGTTAGCTAAAATCTACATTTAATGCTAAAAATTTCACATGCAGGCTGTCTTGGTCTATCTCAAGCCATTTTGGCACAATTCACTTTTGAAATGTGTGTTAAAGCCCGACATCACGAAAAATTCACTAAAACCCCCTATTCTGGGGGTTCAAGGTCATTGAGGGTCATCAATGTTGACATTCCCAAGAAGCTCATCACCAGTGCTTGTTTTGATAAGCAACATATCTGCGTCTATCTACAACCATTTTCACGTTAGACGAGCCAATAATGGTAAAATAACGCCTTTTTAACGAAAGTGCCCCTCTCCCGTCCCTTCATTTGTGGGGGCCCAATTCACCCAGTAGCATGAAATTTTGTCTTACCTGGTCTTGGAATGGTACCGGGATGTTACAGACACCAAGACAGAATTACCATCCTCTGAACGTATTATGTATCTTATGTTTGCCTTGTTAAAGTTGTGTCTGTCAACTTTACATTAAACGAATATATGATGCTGATAACTAATACGCGCTATAGCTACGCTAGCTCTCGCATGTAAAAACTACTACAGCAGCATCTTGTACTCCTGCAACCGCTACTACAACAAATACTGTGACTACTAATACAACTAAAACAACTACAACTACAATACATAACTACAACAAACCCTACTGTGGCGCAGGGAATTTCTAGGGGCTGGTGGAAAAGGGTTAATTTACCTGACAAGAGATTCACGAGCAGCTGTGCAACGAGCATGCAGCTGCGTGTGCTGTGCTTCGCTGCTGTTAATTGTCTGATTGGCACAGCTCACAAAGTACTGCGCAAAGCGCTTCCACATTTGGAGCTGTTGCAGCTGATCTCCAACGGAGTGCCCAGCCATCTGCAAAATAACAACCATCACACAATATATGACAGCAAAACTAGCAAGAAAAGACCACTCAGTACAACTCAAACAAGGAAAAATTAACACAAAAAGCCCAGCTGTCGCTAGAATATAGCCAACCATACTGGTCGTCAGTGACCTTCAAGGTCATCCAATATCGATGATTTTCATTTTATCTGTAAGGGCGCGTGCCACTTCCTACTGGTGATTAATAGTAAACCTTGGCCGTATCTCTCTGTTTCCGAGATACGACCAGTTTTCCGTTGAAAAAACGCACATTTTCCCTACCCTTCCCCCTTCATTCTACCCAAATTTGAAAATGTTCCCTTCGGAGTAAATCGCTGAAATTATGCATGCCTGAGTTTCACATGCATGGCTAATTATCCGTGTAAAAAGTTTTCCCCACAACCTACCATTTGCCATGGTACATCCGTTATAGACAGACAGCGGACAGACGAAAACCATGCTCAACCATTACTTAAGTACTGTCAGTGAAAAACAAACGGTTGAGTCATTGTTATCAAGGGTAGTGGCACATTTTGAAAAATGCTACAGCAATTGGCCATGTATTGGAGAAAGTTAAGAAAAAGTGAGGAGTCCAGGGACTAGAGTCCTTCTAGCTGCCAAGGGGGTACCAACTAATTGTTACAAGCTCCACAAAAGTCTGGATGAAAATAAATAAATTTGGTGACTTTAGGCATCACTATTAGTAACAACGAACAATTCCAGTGGAAGAATAATCCAACATTACTGATTGTGCAAAACCGAACTCAAAGTTCTGATACTTGCCAGATATAATTTGGGAGAAATTTTTAATGGCAGCACATGCAAATTAACTGTTGCTAAGCATTAAATTAACTTAGCGATTAACTGGTTACAAATACATGATTGGGCTACATGTATACCCAACTCTTAACAATCACTCATTTGCTGCTTTCAAAGAACAAGACCAGCCCAACATAGACTATACAAGTGATGTAACAAAAGCTATCGAGACTAACCTTTTCACTTTTAATAGACAACTGATAATAAACCGATCAAGCAAAATTTAACACTAACCATCTGAAACAACATCAGGCATAAAATTTATGATAGAGCAAACAGGTTTCGAGCCATGAATAAAAATACTCATTCAAACCATGAATGAAAATACTCAAAGTCCTGGATCTCGAGAACGGTCTTCAGAACAAAAATTGCAGCTCTGTCTTGGTCTTGAACTTGGCCTCAAGAGTTTGGTCTTAGACTTATGTCTCCAGATTTTGATGTATGGTCTCAGATATAAGTCTGAATTGCCACAACCAACCTCCAGGCCAACTCAGCCATCCTTCTGGGGTAAAAAGATAAAATACCAACCTCCCTGGTTGAGTCACAGTTAAGATTATATTTCTAGTGCACTCTAAGTTAATTTTAATGTTACAGGCTACATAAAATTACGTTTTACTTTACTTACTTTTACATTACTTTGCAGATGGTTCAGCCGCAGGACATTTCGGTTGCCAGTCAATATGGCCGCAAAAAATGTTTCGTCCAAAATGCCTCAACTTCTTTATGAGGGTCTGTGCCTTGAGGCAGTGATGCAGCCTGGTGCAAGTGTTAAACGTACAGAAGGTGAGGGTACTGGACTTCTATGTCACAGACTCATGGCACTTCTGATGCATTCTGCCGCATCAGTACATCCCAACAATGTTCAATCGACTGAGATCGGGTCTGGATGGCTCTCGTAAAAAATGCTCGGTGGGAACCACAAAACTTAAGACCACTAATTTAACTAGAAACGCAGTCAGAGACCGCAGACCTCCGCCAACGCCATGTTGTTCGGTTTCCCTTATGCCCCATTAAAAGCAATGTTAACGAATATTTCAAAGTGACGCAGAATATAGGATTCCATCCGGATCACCCCAAAAACTGAATCACTTGTAGTTTTTGCCATTCCTGACATTCCCTGAAAATTTCAGAAAGATCCTTCCATAACTTTTTGAGTTATCTTGCTAACACACAGACAGACAGACAGACAGACAAGCAATCTCTGGCAAAAAAATAACCTCCTTGGCGGAGGTAATTATTAAGAATTATTTTGTGGAATACAAGACGTCCTGCGGCCGAACTGGTTCTACGCCATCAACACTGGATTGGGTGAGAGATAACACTGTGATCCCATCCTGCCATTAGCCGTGTCACTGGTCGTCTGCCAACTATTACTCACATTACTCTACGTAAACACAACGTACGCAAAATTCAGCAAAGTAATAACTAAAAAGTAACGTAAAAAAACCGTAGTGGTATAATGTAAACGGCACCGACACTTCTTTTTCGACAAAATTGCAAATAAACGCAACAAATTCAATAATATTTACGTTCACATTACCCACCGTCCGCGTGTATTAACTTTTTAGAGATGGGCTCATGCGACGTAACGCAATTGTGAGTAACTGAGTACTTAAGTCGATACCTTGGCACAAGCAAAGACCGTAAAGCGCTTTACGGTCTTTGGCACAAGTGATCACCCTGTATAAAATATTTAGACAGATGTTAACTAATCATGGAGACAAATAGTACCCTTAGGTAGTATATAGGTCCACGAAAAACTGTCCGGTTTTATTGACGAAACTGACTATGAATCTTTCTCGCAGTACTGAATTTTGCCACAAAGCCTGCATACTCACTCACCGGGTACTCACCCGGTGCAGCTGCACCCGTTGCAGACACACGTAACATCAGAACTCCATGCAGATGACTGTTGCGAATCGTACAGCTGATAGGACTTGTAGACTTGCTATAAGTCTTTGAAGAAGTCCATCTGACG
>Ga0209454_1001214_pt1 | contig 15654 bp, 12 predicted proteins | sample WorMetHERISLAND1_2_FD_187400 | JGI IMG/M metagenome (GOLD analysis project Ga0209454, IMG submission 187400) | Marine gutless worms symbiont microbial communities from Max Planck institute for Marine Microbiology, Germany - Olavius geniculatus... | ecosystem: Host-associated > Annelida >...
AGCGATACTTCGTGATCCATACCAGATGAACCTTCAGGTCGTAAACGGCATGTGCTGCGTGCTTCTTTGGTCTCATAACTAAAATACTAAAGCTCTTGGACTAAAAGTCCATAGTTTTTACTAGCGACCAGCAATAAAAGGGACCTATATACATAGTTGGCCAAAACAGCACGCAATCGTCAGTCCCCCACTGTTTTCGCCATCCCTGGCAACTGGATTCCGGCGTCCCAGCCGGAATGACGGAGTGGGGGCTGAACGGTTACAACAGCGCGGCTAGCTATGTATATAGGTCCCAAATAAAAGGTAGTGGGTAAATTATAAGTTATTAAGTCTGCCGACCCCTCCCTCGTCATTCCGGCAGGGATTGCCGAAATCCCCCGCACCTTCGTCGGTAGGTTTGGTGGCTCCAGGGTACGCCTGGATCCCGCCGGTGATAGGTGCGGGGCAGGGATGGCAAGTAGAGGGGGGTTAAATCATTACATTGCACAACCATAACATTTGTAATTTAACCATCACCCTCCCTGTCAGGCCATGAAAACTGGTACCAAAAACAGCCCAACCTCTTCAAAAAACGTTCTATAATCTGACGCGTCTTGACAATCAACTATAGCTTCTTCGAGAAATTGTAATTGCTCATACAAATAGATCATTTTCTGTGAAAGTCTCACAGCTTCCCCCTAGGAACCTTTGACAGCCCCGCAACTTTGACGAAAGAGTCAAATTTGTGCACGGCACAAATCGGGATCGGGATCGGAATCGAGATTCCGATCCCGATTCCGATTCCGATTCCGATCCCGATTGCGACCTACCCTGGCTCTCCAACGGCTGGTTGGGCGTAGGAAATGGAGCCTTACGGGAGAGGGGCTTCCGGGGCCTCATGCCTCGTTGGTCTGAGGTGATGCCTCGCTGGAAACTGAACAAATCCGTAAAGGCTGATGGATGTAGAGCTCATCGAGATCCGCGATTTTCTCGCCGGCCACCATCCCTTCGATCTGCTGCCCGAGGAGGTACTGGAGCAGCTGCCCAGACGGCTTTCGGTACGTTACTTCCGCCGCGGTACCCCCTGTCCGCCGGATGACGCGGACCAACCCTATCTGTACATCATACGCCGCGGCGCCTTCGATCTGCGCGATAAGCGCGGCGCGCTGGTCGACAAGCTCGCCGAGGATGACCTGTTCCCGTGGCACTGCCGCCCGCGGGATCACCCTGAGCCCCTCTTTTCCTGCAGTGCCGCCGAGGACACCCTGGCCTATCTGCTCTCCTGCGCGGATTTGGATCGCCTGCGCGGGCAGCACCGGGCCTTTTCCGACCACTTCGAGCATCGGGTCACCGAACGCCTTCGCAACGCCTTACACCGGATCAAAGAAGGAGTGGCCGCCGGCGGAGGGGGGATGGCTGTCCGCGTCTCGGATCTGCTCAGTCACCCCCTGGTTGCCGCCACGCCCGACACCAGCATCCGCGATGCCGCGCGGATCATGACCGAGCAGCGCGCCTCATCGCTGATACTCATGGAGGGGAAGCATCTCGTCGGCATGGTTACGGATCGTGACCTGCGCAGCCGGTGCATCGCCGCCGGCTTGCCCTATATGACCCCCGTGCGTGAGATCATGACGGAGAACCTCCACACCACCGAGGCGGACACCCTGGGTTTTGAAGCCCTGATCGCCATGACCCGGCTCAACGTACACCACCTGCCAGTGCTGGACGACGGCCAGGTGGTCGGTGTCGTGTCCACCTCCGACCTGGTGCGCTTCCAGAGCGCCAATGCGGTCTACCTGGTGGGGGATATTTACAGGGCCAAAAGCCTCGCAACCCTGGTCCAGATCAGCGCCAAGGTCCCGGAGCTGCAGGTCAACCTCGTCGCCGGCGGTGCCTCCGCGGATCAGGTCGGCCAGGCGGTCAGCGCCGTGACCGATGCCTTCACCATTCGCCTGCTGGAGCTGGCGGAGGCGGAGCTCGGCCCGCCCCCGGTGCCTTATGCCTGGCTGGCGGGTGGCTCCCAGGCACGCCGCGAGCAGTTGGCCCACTCCGATCAGGACAACGCTCTGCTGATCGCCGATCAGGTCAAGGCCGAGGATGACGAATATTTCGCTGCTCTGGCCAATCGCGTGAACGAGGGGCTCGCCGCCTGCGGTTACGATCATTGCCCAGGCGACGTGATGGCCCGTAATCCGAAGTGGCGTCAACCGCTACGGATCTGGCGCGGGTATTTTGCGGATTGGATTGAGCGTCCCGAGCCGATGGCGCTCATGCTGGCCAATGTCTTCTTCGACCTGCGTCCCGTGCATGATCCGGGGGAGCTGTTCGGGGAGTTGCACCGGCATGTGCTGGGACGCTCCCGTGCCAACCGCATTTTTATCGCATACATGGCCGCCAACGCCCTCAAGCATCGGCCACCGCTCGGTTTCTTCCGCAACTTCGTGCTCATCCACGGCGGCGATCACGACCACACCCTGGACCTCAAAAACCGCGGCACCGTGCCGGTGGTGGATCTGGCTCGGGTGCATGCGCTCTCCGCCGGAATCGAACCGATCAATACCATTGAGCGCCTGCAGGCGGGAGCGCAGGTCCGGGCCTTGAGTCGTGACGGCGCCGCCAATCTGATCGACGCCCTGGAGCTTATCGGCACCCTGCGCATGCGGCACCAGGCACGCCAGATTCGAGCCGGCCGCAAGGCGGACAATTATTTATCTCCGGACGAGCTCTCGTCCCCGGAACGCAGCCACCTCAAGGATGCCTTTTCCCTGATCGATACCATGCAGGAGGCCCTGGGACAACGCCATCAGGCAGCGCGTTTCGCCTGACATTCGTATATCGGCGTCACAAAGGAAGAGGGGATTCAGCCTGGTCGGTGGGCACAGCCCACCCTACGGTCGCACCGCAGTCATGCCGGGGGCGTAGGATGTGGTGAGCCGCTGGCCCGCCCCAGCGGGCCAGCGGCGAACCGCATCGACAAGCCGGAGGTCGGCAACGGGTAGCCGGTGACCGGAAGCCCGGTCGGTGTACTCCCCGGCGGAGCCGGCGGTGGGCTTATCGATCCCGCTCGACGATATAGCGCGCGATCCGGCGCAGGGGATCGGCGCGCTCGCCGAAGTCCCGTAGGCTCGTCAAGGCCTCGGTAACCAGCCCGCGGGCCTGCTCACGGGCCCCGGCGAGGCCCAGCAGCGCCGGGTAGGTGGCCTTGCTTTGGGCCTGATCCTTGCCGCTGGTCTTGCCGATTACGGCCGTTTCTCCCTCCACGTCCAGGATGTCGTCGCGGATCTGAAAGGCCAGGCCCAGACACTTGGCGTAGTGGTCGAGGTGGTCGGCGGACTCCGGATCCAGCTCGGGGCGCGCCAGGGTGACCATACGCACGCTGGCCCGAATCAGGGTCCCGGTCTTGTGAATATGGATGTTCTCCAGGGCGACCAGGTCGAGCTCCCGGTCGGACGTGGCGACGGCCAGATCCAGGGCCTGGCCACCGGCCATGCCGCGGGAGCCGGCGGCACGGGCGAGGGTATCCAGCATGGCGATTCGGGCCTGCGCTCCTCCCGGCACAGTGTCATCCGAGGCCAGGATCTGAAACGCCAGGGTCTGCAGCGCGTCCCCCGCCAGGATAGCCATGGCCTCGCCGAATACTTTGTGGCAGGTGGGTCGACCGCGACGCAGATCGTCGTCGTCCATGGCCGGCAGGTCGTCGTGGATCAGCGAGTAGGCATGGGTCAGCTCCAGGGCGCAGGCGGGGGCGTTCAATCGCTCCGGGGCCAACCCGATGGCAAGCCCGGCACCATAGGTCAGCGCCGGGCGGATGTATTTGCCCCCCCCGAGGACCGCGTAACGCATGGCTCGGTGGAGGGGCTCGGGCTGGATCTCCGGTGCCGGGAGCTGGGCCTCCAGGGCTGCGGTTACGCGGTCCCGGCATTCGGCCAGAAAGGCCTGCAGACGTGGATCAGTCATGGTTTTGGAAGGGTTCCGGCGACCCGTCGGTGAGGATGCGGACCTTCTGCTCGGCCGCGTCCAGGGCCTGCCGGCAGGTGCGGGTCAGCTCGATGCCGCGCTCGAAGTAGGCCAGCGATTGCTCCAGGGTCAGCTCGCCCTGTTCCAGGGTATCGACCAGGGATTCCAGCTCCGTGAGGACCTCTTCAAAACCCTGAGGCCGGTCTGTCGCGTGGGTCATTGGGGGTAAAGTGCCTGTTCCAACCAATGCATGGAGATTTCGAGGTGCCGTTCGAGAAGGTGCGCCGGATTCCAGCCTCGACGCGCACCCTTTGAGTTTGAAACCAGGTCGCGGGCTAAGGTAACTTACGGCGGTTAGGCGGTCAATTCATCCGGCAGACCAGTCGGCCATCCCAGCACGGTTATCCCAGCAGTCAGGGGTAACCCCCGAAGGAAATCCAAACCCGGCCATGAGCGGCAGCTACAACGCCTCCGCCATCGAGGTCCTGAGCGGGCTCGACCCGGTGCGCAAGCGTCCGGGCATGTATACGGATACCACCCGGCCCAACCATCTGGCCCAGGAGGTGATCGACAACAGCGTGGACGAGGCCATCGCCGGCTTTGCCCGCAAGCTCGAGGTGGTGCTCTTCGACGACGGCTCCCTGCAGGTCAGGGACGATGGTCGCGGCATGCCGGTGGACCTGCACCCCCAGCAGGGCCTGCCCGGCGTCGAGGTGATCCTCACCAAGCTGCACGCCGGAGGCAAGTTCTCCACCGCCAGCTATCGCTTCTCCGGTGGCCTGCACGGCGTCGGCGTCTCGGTGGTGAACGCCCTTTCTAAGCACCTGGAGGTCCGGATCCGGCGCGACGGCAAGGAATACAAGATGGCCTTCGCCCATGGTGACAAGGTCTCGGCGCTGGAGGCAATCGGCAGCGTCGGGCGCGCCGACACCGGCACGACCCTGCGTTTCTGGCCGGACGAGCGCTATTTCGACAGCCCCAAATTCTCCCGACCTTCGCTGAAGCATCTGTTGCAGGCGAAGGCGGTGCTCTGTCCCGGGCTCGAGGTCGGCTTCCGTGACGAGACGAACGGCGAGGAGCAGACCTGGTGCTACCGGGACGGTCTCAAGGACTACCTGAGCCGGTCCCTCACAGGTCTCGAAACCATCCCCGCCGATCCGTTCGTCGGCGACCTGGAGGGCGCCAACGAGGCCGCGAGCTGGGCCTTGGTCTGGTTGCCGGAGGGTGGCGAGCTCGTCACCGAGAGCTACGTGAACCTGATCCCCACGGTCCAGGGCGGCACCCATGTCAATGGTCTGCGTACCGGGCTCACGGAGGCGGTGCGGGAGTTCTGCGAGTTCCGTAACCTGCTCCCGCGGGGGGTCAGGCTGATCCCGGAAGATGTGTGGACGCGCTGTAGCTACATCCTGTCGGTGAAGCTGCTGGACCCCCAGTTCTCCGGACAGACTAAGGAGCGGCTGTCGTCTCGGGAGTGCGCCGCGTTCGTCTCCGGCGTCGTGAAAGACGCCTTCAGCCTGTGGCTCAATCGGCATGTGGCCGAGGCGGAACGTATCGCCGAGCTCGCGATCGGCGCGGCCCAGGCCAGGCTGCGGGCCGGACGCAAGGTGACGCGCAAAAAGGTCTCCCAGGGGCCGGCCCTGCCCGGCAAGCTGGCGGATTGTACCTCCACCGATCCGGAGCAGAGCGAGCTCTTTCTGGTGGAAGGCGACTCCGCCGGGGGTTCGGCCAAGCAGGCCCGGGATCGGGAGTTTCAGGCCATCATGCCCCTGCGCGGTAAGATCCTGAATACCTGGGAGGTCGATCCTGCCGAGGTACTGGGCTCACAGGAGGTGCATGACATCGCCGTCGCCATCGGCGTGGACCCCGGAAGCCGTGATCTCTCGCGGCTGCGGTTCGGCAAGATCTGTGTCCTGGCCGACGCGGACTCGGATGGTGCCCATATCGCGACCCTCTTGTGCGCCCTGTTTCTGAAGCACTTTCCGAGCCTGGTGGAGAAGGGACATATCTATGTGGCGATGCCGCCCCTGTACCGCATCGACGTGGGCAAACAGGTTTTTTATGCCCTGGACGACGCCGAGCGGCAGGGCGTGCTGGACCGCATCCAGGCGGAGAAGCTCAGGGGCAAGGTCAGCGTGCAGCGCTTCAAAGGGCTCGGCGAGATGAACCCCATGCAGCTGCGGGAGACCACCATCCATCCCGACACCCGGCGATTGGTCCAGCTTACAGTGGAAGAGACGGTGGAGGAGCGGGAAGCGAGCAGCTCGCTGATGGATATGCTGTTGGCCAAGAAACGGGCGGCGGACCGGCGCGGCTGGTTGCAGGAAAAGGGGGACTTGGCCGAGGTTTGAAGCCTCATGGATGCTTTACGAGCGGTAATAAGGCCCTGCATCGAGCCGGCGAGGACCATGCCCTGCTTGGCGATATGCCCCCTTTTTTCCGGACAGCCAGCCAGATGAATAAGCGACCACATTGCACAGAGACCGAAAAACCATGATGCAACTGCCGACCAAGTTGCCGCACCACCATTCGAGGCAGTGTCCATCGATCTGGAAGGCTTGTGGCTGTCTCAGCTCGTACCAACTCGTAGGATGCGGTGAGCCCGTATGTAGGGTTAGCCCCTCACCTAGCGCCATCGATCAAGCGATCGATGGCGCTAGGTGAGGGGCGTAACCCAACACGACACCATCTCAGACCGCGCTGAATAATCCAGGACCCAATTGCCTGACGATAAGCCCTCGAATCCCTGCGACCTCGCTGGTCGGGGGGTGCTGATTACCCGTCCCGCGGCCCAAGCCGAGGGGCTGTGCCGGCGCGTCGAGACCGCCGGGGGCAGGGCCATTCGCTTCCCCACCATCGCCGTCGAGCCGGTAGTGAATCGGGAGCCGGCACGGGCGCTGCTGGCCCAGGACTGGGACCTGATCCTGTTCGTCAGTCGCAACGCGGTCGAGCAGGCCTTACCTTTGCTCCCGAATGGTTGTCTGCCTGCGGAGCCGCGATTGGGCGTGGTCGGTGCGGCGACCGCCCGGGTCCTGAGCCGTGCGGGTCGGGCCCCGGATCTGATGCCCGCCGGCCGCTTCGACAGTGAGTCGCTGCTGGCGCTCCCGGAGCTTGCGGATCTCAGCGGCCAACGGGTGTTGATCGTGCGCGGAGTCGGCGGACGCGGTCTGCTGGGCGATACTCTGGTCGAGCGGGGCGCGCGGCTCGCCTATGCCGAGGTTTACCGCCGCGCGCTCCCCGTCACCGATACCGCTTCCCTGTTGACGCACTGGCGGCGGGACGTACAGCTCGCCACGGCTACGAGCGGGGAGATACTGGACAACCTAGTGACTTTGATCGGGGAGAAGGGACGGGATCTGCTGCTCGCCACACCCCTGGTGGTGGTCAGCGAACGGACCGGGAAAACAGCCACGGCGCTCGGGTTTGTCCGCGTGGAGGTGGCGGACGGCGCCTCGGACGCAGCCGTCCTCGCCGCCTTATGCCGTATGATCGAAACCAGGGGTTGTTGACATCATTGTCGTGCCAACCGCTAATAGGACGAGATTCACGGAATTTCCAGGATTATTTTGGGACCTATATACACAGCTGGCCGAAGCCACAACTCGGTAACCGCTCAGCCCCCACCACGTCATACCGGCAGGGACTTGCCCCGCACCTATCGCTGCCGCCCGGTCGGTCGGCGGCGATAGGTGCGGGGCTAACCCAATCTACGGGCTGATCGTTGGGCACGGACCAGCGGAGCGCCGGCAACTTGCCGGCAACCATTGGTCGCCAGGATGGCGGCGCTCCGGCTTTGCCCTTCCTACGGGTTAAATGTCAACAGATCCTAATTGTCAACACCACCTGATACGCGCTCGCCCTGTCGCTCTAAAACGGCAGCCCCCCGGACGGCATCCCGCCCGGGATCCGGCCCTTGAGGCCGCGCATCATCTTCGCCATGCCTCCACCCTTCATCTTCTTCATCATCTTCTGCATCTGCGTGAATTGTTTGAGCAGCCGGTTGACGTCCTGGATCTGGGTCCCCGAGCCGGCTGCGATGCGGCGCTTACGCGAGCCCTTGATGACGGCCGGAAACTGCCGCTCGTGCAGAGTCATAGCGTTGATAATGGCGATCAGCTTGACCAGCTCCTTGTCGTTGACCTGATTCCTGACCTGATCCGGCAGCTCGTTCATGCCCGGCAGCTTATCCATGAGCTCGGTCATACCGCCGAGGTTGGCCATCTGCAACAGCTGCTCACGAAAGTCCGCCAGATCGAACCCCTTTCCCTTCTTGAGTTTCCTGACCAACTTTTGAGCCTGCTCGTGATCGACCTTGCTCTGCACCTCCTCGACCAGCGAGAGCACATCCCCCATACCCAGGATGCGCGAGGCCACCCGGTCCGGGTGGAAGGGCTCCAGGGCAGCGGTCTTCTCGCCCACGCCGAGGAACTTGATCGGCTTGCCCGTAATGTGGCGGATCGACAGGGCGGCACCGCCGCGGGCATCGCCGTCGGCCTTGGTCAACACCACCCCGGTCAGAGGCAGGGCCGCGTCGAATGCCTTGGCGGTGTTGGCCGCGTCCTGGCCGGTCATGCTGTCCACCACGAACAGGGTCTCGGCCGGATCGACGGCCCCGTGCAGGGCCCGGATCTCGTCCATCATGGCCGCGTCCACGTGAAGACGCCCCGCGGTATCGACGATCAGGACATCGAAAAAACCCTTCTTCGCGGCTGCGCCGGCCCTGCGGGCGATATCCACCGGGTCCTGGTCGCCGCTGCTGGGAAAGCATTCGGCCTGCACTTCCGCGGCGAGCGTCTGCAGCTGCTCGATGGCGGCCGGCCGGTAGACGTCACAGCTCACCACCATGACCTTCTTGTGCTGCTTCTCCTGCAGCCAGCGGGCGAGCTTGGCGACACTGGTGGTCTTTCCCGAGCCCTGCAGGCCCGCCATCAGGATCACCGCGGGGGGCTGAACCTTCAGATCCAGGCCCTCGTTGGCCTCCCCCATCAGGCTTATCAGCTCGTCATTGACGATCTTGATCAGGGTCTGGCCCGGAGTGAGGCTGGTGAGGACATCCTCCCCCATGGCCTTCCCGCGCACCCGCTCCACGAATTCGCGTACCACGGGGAGGGCCACGTCGGCCTCGAGCAGGGCCATCCGCACCTCGCGCATGGTGTCCTTGATATTCGACTCGGTGAGCCGACCCCGGCCCCGGACATTCTTCAGCACATTGCCGAGGCGATCCTGGAGATTCTCGAACATCAGCTACCTCATGGGGACAAGCGCCGCGCCGCCGGTACCGCTACGGAGAGATCAGATCGGACTTTGCAAGTATACCCGTTACCCGGCTACCGACTACCAGTCACCGGTTGCCGGCCCAGGGTGAGCGCGTATAGATTTGTCCGAAACCATGACCTTGGCGGAGTCGTTGGGTATCGATCGAGGATGCCCGCATCAGGCTCAAACCTCTATATCCATCAATAGACGATTGATGGACTACTAGTACCCCATTTCATCAAATTTTGCGGTAAAACCAACCGCTGTCATCCCGAAGCGCAGCGAGGGATCTTCCGGCTCGGCAAAAACGCTCGGCGCACAGGATTTCTCGCTACGCTCGAAATGACAACCGGCAAAATTTCCTGAAATGACCTACTAGGGGTTGTTGACATGATCGTCGTGCCAACCGCTCATCGGACAAGACTCGCAGGATTTCCAGGATTCTTAAATAACAATTATAACATCCTGTTAATCCTGGAAATCCTGTTAATCCTGTGCCATTAGAAGATAAACTCGGAAGTAGGGACTTACTCCTCATCACCTGAAGAGGGCCGGAAATAGAGCGGATAAATCGCCACCGGCTTTTCCCGACGCGCCGCGTTATGTCATCATCCACCACCATGCGTCACACCCTGATTTCAGCTATCGCCATCCTGCTCTATGTGACCTGCGGCTCTCTCATCGCCCTGCGGCTGTTTCGCCGTGACGGGTCCGGTCTACCCGGACGCATCCTCACTCTGATGCTCGGGTTCGCGGGACTTGTCCTGCACACCTGGCTGATCTACGACGCCATTTTTAGCCAGGCGGGGCTCAACTTGGCCTTCTTCAACGCCCTGGCCCTGGCCGCCTGGACCGTCGTTACGCTCCTGCTCGTCTCCAACCTCACCAAACCGGTCGAGAACCTGGGGATCCTCGTCCTGCCCGTAGCGGCCCTGACCCTGTTTCTGGAGGCCCGTTACTCGAGCCAGGGTTTTATGCATGAAGCCACGGGCTGGCCCATCAAAATCCACGTCTTGCTCTCCATGCTCGCTTACAGCCTGCTGACCCTGGCCAGCGTGCAGGCAATCCTGCTGGCGGTGCAGGATCATCACCTGCACAGTCGGCAACCGGCCAGTTTCCTGCACGCCCTGCCCCCCCTACAGACCATGGAGAGCCTGCTGTTCGAGATGATCGGCGCGGGATTCGTGCTGCTTACCCTCGCCCTGGCGAGCGGCTTTGCTTTTCTGGAGGACATGTTCGCCCAGCACCTGGTGCACAAGACCGTGCTCTCCACCCTCGGCTGGCTGGTCTTCGGTACCCTGCTCCTGGGACGCCTGCGCTACGGCTGGCGCGGTCGCACGGCCATCACCTGGACCCTGAGCGGCTTCGTCATCCTGGTCCTGGCCTATTTCGGCAGCAAGGCCGTGCTGGAGCTTATCCTGCAGCGCTGAGGCGGACCCGCCGCCTGTTGTCGGGATCGGGAAGGAAATTCACAGGTGCCCACCCCGGTAGAAATGCTAAAATTTAAGGCTTCAATAGGGACTGAAGAACACATCCGTCGCCGATGGGGCTCGCGGGCTTTCAGCGGAATGCCGCCGGCGGGTGTACACTGCCCGCAACAGGGCACGGAACCCATATGGCGGGTAGATCAGATCGGGGCCGTAGCTCAGCCGGGAGAGCGTCGCGTTCGCAATGCGAAGGTCAGGGGTTCGATCCCCCTCGGCTCCACCAATCTAATTTTTAACTGATTGATATACAAGGATGTTTTCGTTTTTTCCCTTCTTCGATCTCCCAATTAGTCCTCCTTTGCGACGGCGTCTACCTCGGTAACTGGCGCTCAGGCATTGCCTGCTTCGTAAGCTCCGGGTCCCGTCCGTTAAGGTGTTCATAGTTCGACCTTCCACATGTTGAGCACGGGCCATCCATTGATGCGGTTCGCGCGGGGAGAACGTGCACCGGCCGGCAGGCTCAGAACCACCGCGCTCACCAGCATCCTGCGGCCTTGCCCGACCTACGAATCTTAGAGGGAGAACGAGAAGAAAAGCCACGGAAAAACAAACCAGCCATCGCTGTCCGCCTGCGCGGACCTCGCGTTAAGTGTAGGTTGGTTAGGCGCGCGGTCCGATCCCGAAGTACAGTGACAGGGCCGAACGCGCCGTAACCCAACACGACGCCTTTTCAGGCAACGTCAAATAACACAGGACTGCTACTTGGGGGACCGGGGGTGTTGCGGGTGCGATCGTGTTTAACCGAATAGCTTCTTACTATCGGATGTCGGGTTACGGCGCGATCCGTCCAGGCGGTATATCGCGACCGCGGAAGACGCTAACCCGACCTACAAGACTTATGCCTCAACGCTTTGGTTGTGGGTTATCTTTTCGTAGACCCTCTTAACTTAACGGCAGTGCGGCCCAACACGGTCAGCGCGCTCCGGCCCGCTAGATCGCGGGCGTCCGCGGTGGTGCCGTGCGCCGCAGTAGCTCGAGGTCCTCGGCAGTCAGCCTGTAAGCCTTGTTCACCAGCTCGGCGATGCGCAGCTCCAGCTTGCGGAGCCGTGCTGCACGGGCGTTTGCCGGGCCTGCATATTCCTGGTGTACCTCGCTCAGCCGCGACAGGTCTTGGGGGCTGAGTCCTCGAGCGCCTTTGGGCCGGCGCTTGCGGATTTCCGTGGCGAAGTCGTCGGCTGTGAGACTCCGGTACTCAGCGAGGCGCTGCCCCGGCTTCTCGATGCCGAGCTCGATACGCAGCCACTCAAGCAGCTCGCGGGAGACGGTTTGCGCGGCGCCGGTCAGCTCCAGGGCCTCGGAGACCTGCTGCTCCACCTCGGTCCGGATTACAGGGGTAGGTTCAGCGATAGGAAGGGTTTCAGAGAAGGATCGGATAATCCGCAGTGCTTCGTCCTTGCCATGCTGGGCGTTTCGCCACATGAAGGCCCACAGCAACGGGGAGTTCAGAACGGCGAGCAGGTACAGGTCGGTCGTCGGAAACACATATGCGGTGTTGAGTAGATAGGTCGCGTCCTTGCTGAACGCAAACTGCGGTCGCCACATGATGTCCGTGTGGGCGATCTTGGGCTGCTCGAACTTCTTGTAGTAATCGCACGACCGCAGTTCCCACCAGAACCGTCCCTTGTCTTGGCGCTTCATCAGCCGTTCCTGCAACGGCTTCATGTGTCCGTGGATGCCGGCATAGGTCCGGGCGAAGGTGTCCTCGGCATCGTCGCCGGTGTTACTCCACGGCCAGGTGTGGTCGCCGCTGGACTTCAGCACGATCATCCATACCCCCTGCCAATCCGGCGCGCCCAGCGTTTGATGTCCTGGCCGCGTAGGTAGGGCTTGATGATGTCGGCACAACCGGGGTCGTCGCGGATCAGCGCGGTTCGGGTGCCGTCGTCGATCAGGAACGCCTCGTTGAGTCCGGTCAGAACGCCGCGATAAGGCTTGACGCTGAGGAACTCCGCGAGTGGCGTTCCGCGCTCGCGGATGCGCTGCATCAGCGTGTCCACCTCCGGCGGCTCCAGGCTCCAGGGCTCGGCGCCGTAGCGGCTCCAGGGCACCGGATAGGCGTGCTCGTGGACGTAGTTGTCGAGCGACAGCTCGGTGGAGCGATCCCGCGGCACCGGGCAGACGCGCACCGTCGCCGGCTCCGGGTCCGGTGCCGGTTCTACTGTGGCCCCCGCCTCAGGAGGGTGTTGCAAAAGGCGTCGATCTCTATCCTTTACTTCCCTCTCAGCCCTTTGATCCCCCTCTCCCCAATCCCTCTCCCGCCTGGGGAGAGGGGCTTTTGTGACATCCTCCTCAGCGGGCCGTCGCCGGGCGACGATAATGCACAGGAAGGTGTCGGCATCCTCGAAGATCGGCGCATGACCGAAGTCGAGGATCTCCTCGAACACGGCCTGTTCACTGAACAGTCGGCGCAACGGCTCGCCGTAGCCGGCCCGCATCCACTTGTTGGTGACGATGTAGGAGAGCTTGCCGCCGGGTGCGAGCAGGCTCAGGCCCCGCTCGTAGAAGTAGACGTACAGGTCCGCGACGCCGCTGTAGCTGGCGTAGCACTGCGCCAGATAGGGTTTTAACGCGCTGATGGACTCCTGACGCACGTAGGGCGGGTTGCCGATGACCACATCGAATCCGCCGCGCTCGAAGACGGCGGGGAAGGCGGCATGCCAGTCGAACGCCCGGATGTCCGCGGGCAGGGCGTCGCAGGCTTCGCGCAGCGATTCGGTCGCGTCCGGACCGAGTGGCTCCACCAGCGAGTTGCCGCAACGGATGTTGGCATCCAGGTTGTTGAGCGGCTTGTCCCGGCGGGCGGTCTTGAGCCACAGGGAGAGCCTGGTGATCTCCACCGACTCCCGGTTCAGGTCCACGCCGAACAGGTTGTCTTGCAGGATTTGTCGGTCCAGGTCGAAAAGCCCGAGCTGTTGCTTTGATCCGGTCAGCGCCGCGATGGCCTCGTTGGTGTGCTCGTACTCCACGAGCAGGTAGTCGAAGGCGGCCACCAGGAAGGCGCCGGAGCCGCAGGCGGGGTCCAGCACCTTGATGTGCTTGAGCACCTCCAGTTAGTCCAGCAGTATCTTCAGACGGGTCTCCTTCGACATCGACTTACCGGTCCGGTGCCGGGCCTCGAGCTCGGCTGCGCGTTCGGCGAGCCAGCCGCCGATGGTGCGCGCCACCATGAAGGCGGTGATCGGCTCCGGCGTGTAAAAGATGCCGTCGCGCTTGCGCCGGGAGCGCTGCTTGTCGGCCCTGACCTGATCCAGCTCGCCGCGGATGTCGGCGCGGATCAGCTCCAGGTCGGTGATGGACTGCTCGAAGATGTGCCCGAGGATGTTGACGTCGAGGTCGGTCTCGAAGTCGTAGCGGGCCAGTGCTGCGATGCCGTCGAGACTGCCGTCCGCGACGGTCAGGGCATCCAGCTCGGGGTCGTGCGCGAACAATCCGCCGTTATAGGCGTTGATCCGTAGCGACGGATGGCCCTTATCCACCGCATCGAACAGCCCGCGGAGCTGCTGCCAGCGCGACACCGCGACGAAACCCTCGGATTTCGCGCTGAGCGTGCGGGTCAGCACCCCGGCAGGCAGTAGCCTGGTGTCCTCGCAGAAGCAGATGAACAGGCACCGGTCCAGGATCTTCTGCGCCAGCGCCAACAGTCGCTCCAGGTGGGCATTCTTGGTAGCCCCTTGCGGCGCGGGGTGGTCGGCGCGCAGCTGGTCGAACAGGTCGATGCGCAGGTCCCGGTAAAAGACGTAGAACGCCTTGGTGATGCGTTCTTCTTCGACGTGGGTGTGGGTCGCCAGGCGCTCGACGGCGCTCTCGACCCTGTGGGTTGTCGGGGGCTCGGCCCCCAGCAGGAAGCAGAAGGTGCGCAGGTGTTCCGGGTCGGTCAAGTCCGCGCTCTCGAAGCGCTGGTAATACCCTTGCCCGCGGTCGGTGCGGTACAGCCGCAGCTCCAGGTAGTTGCTGACGATGACCCAGCGGCAGCCGTCCACCTTGGCTGCGTAGCCGAATGCCTGTTCCACCGGGGTCAGCCGTCCATAGGCCGCGCCCTGCTTGGCGTCCAGGTCGGCGCCGGGGGACTTGAGCTCGATCACGCCGCGCGTGCGGTCGATGCTCGGTCCATACTAGCCGAGCCGCGCGTCCGGCGGTCGGTAGCCCTTTACTGCCTTGGAGCTGGTCTCGGGCTCCAAGTGATGCAGGTCGCTGGCGCTCACGATCTGTGCGTAGCCGAGCAAGGTGCCGAAGACCTCGGTCAGGAACTGGCCCTGAAGCTGCTTCTCTTTGCCGGCGAGTAGCGCACCACTGGCGGCACTCTCGGCCCAGCGCTCAGCGACCGCTCGCTGGTGAGCGTCGCACGCGATGTGGGCCGCTGCGAGCGCATCTCGGAGCAGGCGTGCGTTGAACAGGGGCTTGAAGTGATCTCTTGCCGGCACGTGCGTCTCCGTGCGCCGGCACTCGTCGGAGTGCGACGCACTGCTCTGTTGTGCGCGTCAGTATAACGGAGCGGTTGCCGCTTCGCGGGTCGTGAGCCTGCCCTCACCCATAACTCAACCCAAGGCACGCAAGGCGTCGGCAAATCGGGAAACCGTGTCGGCGGTGCCGGTCGGGTGGATTACTCGCAGGACGCCTCCAACCGGCCTTCCCCTCTGAACGGGGATTCGGGGGGGTATAGTGGAAGTTGACGGAACGTACAGCGACATAATATGCTGTAAAAAAAGACGTTTCTGATTTCAGCGGAAGTCGGGTAACCGGTTGTCGGTGGTCTCGGCCTCCACCGCCCTGCCCTCGTAGCTCAGCAGGATAGAGCGATCGCCTCCTAAGCGATAGGCCACAGGTTCGAATCCTGTCGAGGGCACCATCGAGCCGCGTCCGGACAGGCACGGCGTCGAACGCGGCGTAACGCAACCCGACGCCGGTGCCGGGGTCACCAACGCTTGGGCTCGAACCCGGACCGGTTCTTGACCTCCATGAGCTCATCGCCGACCGCCAG
>Ga0209454_1001219_pt1 | contig 15630 bp, 5 predicted proteins | sample WorMetHERISLAND1_2_FD_187400 | JGI IMG/M metagenome (GOLD analysis project Ga0209454, IMG submission 187400) | Marine gutless worms symbiont microbial communities from Max Planck institute for Marine Microbiology, Germany - Olavius geniculatus... | ecosystem: Host-associated > Annelida >...
GGGGGAAAGGGGGAGAGGGGGGGAGTGGGAGTCTTTGGTGGAATCTTGGGTTAGTTCATTTTCGGCAAACCAGGCTTTTGTGCGGGAATGGAGGGCGTCGATTTCTTCCGGACTGCGCTGCCGGATCAGCTGGTCTTGCAATAGCTGTCGAAACAGCTGGTGATAGCGGAACCATCGGTTTTCCGTATCGAGAGCGATCAGGAATAAGTTTTCCTTTTGGAGCCTGGCGATGAATTCGTCGCCATTAATCCCGCCGGGGCCGGGTGCGGCTTCCCATTCATTCAACGCATCGCACAAAGGTGCGCAGAACCGATCCGGAATAGACGTCGCGGCCATCAACCGGGCCATTTCCGGCAGTTGCTGTGACAGCACTTCGCTCATCAGGTAGTCCACGATTTTGACGAAGCCCCCTTTCAGACCTGCTATGAGACGGTCAAGATCGTCCGAATGCTTCAGGGACTGCGACATCAGGCGCATTCCCGCCGGCCAGCCTTCGAGCTTTTCCTGGATGATACCGGCCGTTTTCTCGTCGACCGTTAATCCGAGGGTGTTTTTCAGAAAGACCGCTGTCTCCGACACCGTAAACCGCAGGTCGCCAGCCCCGATTTCATTCACCTGCCCCCGACCGCGAAGTGCACTGGTCATCAGCGGCGGGTCGCACCGGGTCAACAGCATCAGGTGCAGATTATGAGGCGGATGAAGCAAGATGGCGTTCATCAAATTGTGCACAACATCTTTTTGTATCTTGTGATAATCGTCCAGAACCAGAATGAATGGGTTCCCGATTTGGTCTAGATCATTGACCAGATGCCGGCCTGTAACTGCAACCGGAGGAAGCTCCGTGCCCTGCAGCAACTTCCGCGTGGATTTGCATGCCCCGGGAAAGGCGTCTGTGATTGCAGCCAACAGGTGGTTTAGAAACGATCGAAGATTGTTCTCATCTTCGCCCAGGGACAACCAGGCACAGGGGCCTGTCCAGGCCTTCAGCCAGAGGCCGGCCATTGTACTTTTGCCGTAGCCTGCCGCCGAGGAGACGAGCGTCAAGGGGCGACGGCGAAGTTCGTCCAATCGGGCGACCAATTCTGACCGGGGCACAAGATCCGGTGGCAGGGTGGGACGGTAGAGCTTGGTCTTCAGGATCGGTGAGGCACCTTCAATTTGAGCCGCCGAAGAAGACTTCTGCAGCAAGTCCTTGTACTCTGAAACGACGATGCCGGTGATTGCCGGACTCAGATAGACTTTACCCCCGATCACGGTCCTTAGACCGGCCACCAACTCTTGCGGTACAGTGTCTTTGAGGATGTATCCGGCGGCGCCGGCCTGCAGCATTTCTTTGATGAAGTCAGATCCTTCGTGGACGGACAGCGTCACCACTTTTGCGGAAGGAACCTCTGAGACGATCTGTCGCGTGGCATCGATTCCATTAAAATCCGGCATGCTAATGTCCATGATCACCACATCCGGACTGAGCGCCCTCACCCCCTCGATCGCTTCCCGGCCGTCGCCGGCTTCACCGACAATTTGAAAATCGTCCTGTTCTTCCAGAATGAGACGCAGTCCTTTTCTGAAAAGCGGATGGTCGTCTACTAGGAGGATTGTGGTCTTCATTGTTCACTCCTTCGTTGGTAATGAATGTTCATATCGTGCCCGTTTAGCTTGAGGTTTAGGGTGTCGGGTGTCGGGTTTCGGGATACTAAAGGGTTTCGGGTGTCAGGTGTCGGGTGTCGGGTGTCGGGAAACTAAGGGTTTCGGGTGTCAGGTGTCGGGTGTCGGGAAAACATCTTATAACCCCTATTCCGGAACATTTTTTGAAAAATCCATTAAATATAGGGGTTCGCACGATTTAGTCAAAATATGTAGTCGCAGAATAAAATGGTCCATATTATAAATATTCTTTTGCTTATACATAAAAATAGAGATTGACAAGCTTATTTTTAAATATTAATGTAGTCTAATAAATAGAAAGGCTGCATTATGCATTTAAGCTACAGCTTCTCAACGTACAAAGGTAAAAAATATAAATCTTATGCCATTGCCGAGTCTTATCGGGAAGGCAAAAAAGTTAAAAAACGAACCATTTGGCCTATCGGTAAGCTCACTGATCAGCAAGCAGATCAGATTAAGCTGGTCTTAAAAGTCGCCAAAGGCCAAGACCAAGTCATAACCCAACTAAAGCATATTGTAGTCAAAGACAGCAAAGCCTATCTGGATATCGCTGTGGTCAATGAGTTGTGGAACTATTGGCAGTTGGATCGGGCGTTTGATTTTGAAATTTCAGACAGCCCGCTGTCAACACCACTTATGGCTAAAATATTAACGATTAATCGCTGTACCGACCCGTGCTCACATTATTCGATACCCAAATGGGCAAAGCAAAATGCTTTAGCCCAAGTACTCAATAGCGAGCTGGGTGGATTAAATGATGATAAAATCTACTATGAACTGGATAAAATTCATCAAAACCATTTTGCCATTGAGAACTATCTTTTTAAACAGACGTATTTAAAAAATTCAGCTTCTTATCAATACATCGATTATGATCTGAGCACCTCCTACTTTGTTGGCTATAGCTGCAAATTGTCCGCCTTTGGTAAAGGTAAAATCGAATGCCGAGGCCGACGCCAGGTACTATTGGGGGTTTTAATCAACAATGAGGGATACCCCTTTAAGTGGGACGTATTTCCCGGTAACAAAGCTGAAGTCAAAACACTAAAAACAAATATCAATGCTTGCAAAACACGCTTTAAGTTAAGCGGTGCCAATGTCACCCTGGTCTTTGATCGTGGGATCATCTCCGAAGACAATGCACAATTAATTAAAGATGCCAAGATGAAATACATCTCAGCGTTAGACCGCAATCAGATTGCTGGTTGTGGTGTCGATTTAAGTCCATTTAAAAAGATATCCAGCGATAAGGTAGCTGCAAAGCCTAACGGATTTAAAAAATATGATGATCAGCTTTATTTCCATGACCACGGCGTAATCGGCGATAAACGATTTATTCTCGGCTTTAACCCGATTTTGTTTGTCGAAGACCGCAAAACCCGTAAAGAGAAGATTGACTTTTTTGAAGCCTATCTAAAAAATGAAAATAAAGATTTAAAACATGCCCAAAGGGACAGAAAACGTCAGGCGACTGAAGGTCGCGTAATTAACGAGTTAAAACGGCTTAAGATTAAAAAATACTATGAAGACCCAGTCCTGTATCCGCTTGTTGTGAAAAAACAGTTAAAAAACGGCACCGTAAAAAGCGTTGAAAGCTTTAGAGTCCAGCTAAATCAGAAGGCTGAAATCATTGCTGCCGACAAACTGCTGGACGGTGTCTGTGTTTTTATTACTAACCACATCGAAAAACAGGGACGCGGGTTTAAAATGAGTCCCAGCAAAGTCATACGCGCATACCGCAATAAAACCAAGGTTGAAGATGTATTTAAAAACGTGAAGTCATTTCTTAAAATCAGACCATTCTTTGTAAACACTGAAAAGCATGTCAAAGCGGTTTATACCATCTGTATCCTCGCTTACTTTTTAAACAAATTTCTGGCAAATCAAAGAAAAAGTGCCGGTGAAAAAGATTATCTAAATTCCAAAGAACTCCATGCTCCGTTTAAGAACATCGACTTTGTAACACTTTTCGATCCCATATCCGGCCAAAGTGTTAAAAAATCCGTACAGCTGCCCGAGGAGACGAAAAATGTTTTAGAAAAAATTGGAATGTCTCATGTCTTCTCAGGTCAATAAAAATAAAGCCTTAGAAGAGAGTGTAGTCTCAGAAACAAATCCCATAACCATTTGATATAATTTATTTATCCTTTTTGAGTCCGGAACCTGGGTTATAAGAATACCTTAACATTCAGACCTGTTCCATATCCATTGGACAGCCCTATGGTGGGGGCGGTTTTTTCTCGCATCCCTCGAAGACGGGAGACAAGCGCAAGCCACTCCCACCCACAACCTAGAAATGTTATAAATGCCTTGAAGTTTCAGATAAAGTATCAGAATTACTCTCATTCGGCATTTTTAAGGTCTTTCAGTTTTTTCCGAAACCTGACATCGACACTCGCCCGCCAATCTTCCCCGACACCCGAAACCCGACACCCGAAACCTGAAACCTTTCTTTGTCCCGAAACCCTTCTTCGCCCTGAAACCCAAACTATCCCGAAACCCGACACCCGAAGTCCCAAACTATCCCAAACCTCAATCCTCGGGCATGGGCCATCCTTGAAAATACTGCTCGTTATCTATCCCGTATCTTGATGAGTCTTCGGCTACTTGCCAACGTCTATCCTTCTCTGGAAGTTTTCGCTCCAGAGTTTTTTCCAGACCGTTCAGCATTCGGATGCACCTTTTGTAACGATCCCGGTACTCCTGGTATACCTCTTCCGCCATGTAATTTTTCAGTGTGGCCATGAAAAGATGATGAATCGTTTCTGCTGCTTCCCCACGACTTCGATTAACACCTTCTATCTTGTTACGGATATGTCGGTCGTCATTTTTCTCTGCTAACTGGGCCGGAGAGCTGTTAGAAGAGCGACGAGCCTGGCTTCCTAATTCGTACTTTTCTTCCATAGGCCACTGGTGCGTCAAATCGCACACATCAATGTGCAACTGACACAACATTCTATAGACTTCAAGATCGTCCACGTCCATGTAACTCTTAGTTACCACAGCATCCCTCCTTACAATTAAAATCCGATACCCCAATCTGTCCCGACACCCCAATTTGTCTTGAAACTTATAGCCAATGCACGGATGTTAGCAATAAATGGTCTCGTGAAAATGTTCGGGATCGGAGATTTCTGGTTTCAGGTGTCAGGTGTCGGGAAAGCAGCACAAAAGCTGATACCTGAACATTGAAACCTATTTTACATCCATTGGCCAACCCTATAGTGGGAGCGGTTTTTAACCGCGATTAAATCGTTCTGACAAAATCCGATAGTTGTGGCTAACCTGCTAAACAGCAGCGGGATGCAAGCACAAGCCATTCCCACACACAGTTTCTTTGAGCCAAAATTTGCTATGGATGTCATGAAATTTCATTTAAGCTCACGAGTTTAACCCTGACGGGCTTCTTTAAGGTCATGTATTTTTTTCCGAAACCCGAAACCCGACACCCGACACCCGAAACCTTTTTTTATCCCCATCTTTCCAGCTAATCCCCCTTCCGACTTCTATCAACACCGAATGGAGCTGAGAGTATCGCCGTGCAGCCCTTGCCTGGTTTGGAAACGAGCTTCAGACTGCCGCCGAGATCAGCCATGAGCTCTTCGATACTGAACAGGCCGAAACCGCCCATTTCACGGCCTGCATGATTCGCCATATGCGGTTCGAACCCGATACCGTCGTCTTCAACGATGATCCGTATGCTTTGACTTCGGTCTTCTAAGCGAACGCTGACCCTGTTCGCGCGGGCATGCTTAGTCACGTTTACGAGCAGTTCCCTGACATTGCGGAATAATATGGTCCGAGCTTTCAAGTCCAGTTTTTTTCTGTGACCGTCCGGGAGATTATCGATGAATTCGGTTTGCAGACCGTGCCGGTTTTCAATTTGTTTCTCCAGCCATTCGGATATAGCGGAGGAAAGACCGATTTCATGCATTGAAGATGAACTCAGCTCCAGCATGAGCAGTTTCGTATCCTTCAGCGCTTCGAGTAAGGTGTCTCCAATGTCGTCCAGCGTGTTTACACGACCGGACTCCGAATCGGACCGGCGCGCCGAGTCAAGCTGCATGTTCGCGATGACCAGTGACTGACAGACACGATCGTGGAGGTCGGAGGCAATGGCACGCCGTTCCTTTTCTTCGGCGATAGTCAACTTCGAAGCCAGGGTTTTCAGCCGTTGTTGATAGTCCAGGATCCTTTGCTCAGCCTGCTTGCGTTTGGTAATATCCATCACCATACCAAAGATATCATTGCCGACCTGTCTCGCCGAGAAGAGAACATGGATGTGCCGGCCGGTATGGGTGATGGTTTCCGCTTCGAAATTCGTCACCCGGCCGTGCTGCTGGAGTTCGGCCAGCATCCGTTCGCGATCTTTCAAATCATTCCAGCGTTCAAGGGACCCCTGGGCTAGCATCAGCTCCGTACTGCTAAAATCGAACATCTCGGCCATGGCGTTATTGACAAAGGTCAAGCGGCCATCAAGCGTGGAGGTAAAAACCCCGACAATGGAATTATCAACCAGGCCGCGGTACTTGGCTTCGCTTTTGGCGAGCTCAGCGCTGCGCCGGGCAACCATCTCCTCCAGGTTTAGCTGCATGTTGCGCAGTTCCATGTGCGTTCGCACCCTGGCCAGGACTTCGGCCTCCTGAAAGGGTTTGGTGATGAAATCCACCCCGCCGGCTTCGAATCCCCGGACCTTGTCCTGCACGTCCTGCAGCGCGCTGATGTAGATGACCGGGATGTCACGTGTCCGTTCATCCTGCTTGAGACGCCTACAAACCTCAAAGCCATCCATATCCGGCATTCTCACATCCAGCAGGATCAAGGCCGGTGGTTGCGCCAAAGCCGCGTCGATAGCCAGTTGCGGTCTTTCCGCCGGGCGAACCTGGTAACCGTGTTGCTCAAGAAGCGAGGTCAACAGCTTCAGATTGGCAATTTCATCGTCCACGATGAGAATGTCGCCTGCGTCCATATTAATTTCCTGATTTGTAGGCATGGGTGTTTACCGTTCAGGGTTCAGGGTTATTCAATTTCGGATTGCGGATTGCGGATTGCGGATTTGTTGATTCGCTCCGCTCTATCCGGTTTAAAAATGTTTCTGGGTTCAAGGGTTCTCGATTTTAGATTTTGGATTGCGGATTTTGGATTTAAGAAAACGTTCGCATCACGCGTGCAATTACGCATCTTATTGCCAAATTATCATTGGGAACTAATAAAAATTGTCCACTGCAAACCATTAACGAATAACAAATAACGATTTTTTTTTGCTTCATCCTCTATTCTATGAGCTATCAGCTATGAGCTGTGAGCTTTTATTCTCACCTTCTCACCCTCTCACCTTCTCATCTTCTTTTTTTATCCCTCTGCCCCCAACGCCATCAATCCGAAATCCGAAATCCGAAATCCGAAATCGGTATCACCCCATTATTTATCCTTCTACCTCTCCAAGAAGGTCGCGAATCCGGCCAATTTGAAATTCATCCAGCAAGGTACGCAGCCCTTTCGCCGTATCCGGAGCCAGTGGTTCGATACGGTCAATGACGGCGGATATAGCCTCCCTGTCCAGCGCAAGGGTCGCCTGTCGAAGATCATTCAGCAGTTCTGCGGGAAGTTCGGTCAGCATTGCGCTGGTCAGGTCCGACTTGCCGGTACGGGCTGGCAATAAATCGTCATCCGACTCATAATTGTACTCTATATCCAGGAACCGACTCATCACCTCAAAGATCTCGTGCGCCTTAAACGGTTTAATAACCACATCATCGCAACCCGCTGCAATGATCTCCCGGCGCTGCTCCTTGAAAGCGCTGGCTGTGATGGCGATGATGGGTACTCGCTTTGCTCGTGCTGAAAGCTCAAAGCTGAAAGCTGAAAGTTCGGCGGCATCCTTTCCTTTGAGCTTTGAGCTTTGAGCCTTGAGCTTCTCTTCCCACTTCCGAATTTGCCTTACAGCTTCGTAGCCATCCATTACCGGCATGCGCATGTCCATCCAGATGAGATCAGGTGACTCCTTTTTAAACGCATCTAACGCCTCTTTGCCGTTATTGGCTTCGATAACATAAAACCCGACTTCTTCCAGCAAGGATCTCAGCAAGAGCAGATTTTCCCGGTTGTCATCTGTGACAAGGATCCGCCAGGTTTTATCTGCCTGCGCCAGGCCGATCACCCTCGGTTTGATGTCCACCGGTGTCTTGACATCAGGCGTTTCGGCGATCTTCGCCGACAGCCGCACCCGAAAAAGGGAACCCTTTCCCAATTCGCTCTCCAATTCAATGGTGCCGCCCATAAACTCAACATACTTTTTGCAGATGGAAAGGCCGAGACCAGTGCCCTTGCGCTCAGGCATATCGCTTTCCTGAACAAAAGGTTCAAAGATCTTTTCACGTCTGGCCGGGTCGATCCCGGGGCCGGTGTCCTCTACCTCGATCGTGACGAGGCAGCGGTTTGGTTCATCCGGGATCGATTCTGTGATGTAACTAATCGTCGCCCCGCCTTCATCTGTGAATTTGACCGCATTGCTCAGCAAATTGATCAGGATCTGGCGTAGTTTCCCATCGTCGGTCTTTATATAGGGAAAGCTTACCTTTTCAGTTTCTACTTCTAAAGTAACTCCCTTTTCCGTGGCGCGTGACTGAAGCATCACGCTAATCTCATTGATCAGGGCAGTGAGATCGAAGGATCTCTTTTTCAGCTCGATGGTTTCCGACTCGATCTTGGAGAGATCCAGCACGTCATTGATCATGCTCAGCAGGTGCTGGCCGCTGCGGTTGATAATGCCCAGCTTCTCCTGTTGATCAGCATTGATTTTTTGTTCCTGGGACAGCATCCGGGAAAACCCAAGGATAGCGTTGAGCGGGGTTCTCAACTCATGGCTCATACTGGCCAGAAACGAGCTTTTCGCCTGGTTGGCAGCCTCGGCCTCATCTTTGGCCCGTTTGAGGGCCAGTTCCGTCTCCTTGCGCCTGCTGACCTCCCGACGCAGCTGTCTGTTCCAGAATAGAAACATGAAGATGATGATTGATCCTGCAATAAAAATACTCACCCCCCAAATTACGACATCTTTGAGTTTGATACCGTGCTCAACTTTAACCGTGGTCCATTTATTAACGATAGCGGCCTTATCAGCAGCTGGCATAGCAGCAAGCGCTTTGTCGAGAATGTCCCGTAATTCGGGCCAGTCGTTTCTGACCCCCATAGCGAGGGGATGGTCAGGCAATCCGCTTGGGCAGGCCGCCTTAAGGTTCTTCAACCCGAATTCGTTAATTATTGCCGGAGTGGATATTATATCACCTATGTAGGCCATCGCCTTTCCCGATGACACTGCTCTAAGTGCCTCATCAGCAGTATTGTAGGCCAGAAGATCAATATTCGAATAGTTTTCAGCAAGATATGTGTGGGTGGCATAGCCATTGACCACTGCTATTTGTTGGCCGAACAGGTTTTCAATCGACGAGATAAATGGAGCGTCGTCCCTGGTAAATATAAATCTGGGCGAAGTAATAAAGGGTTTTGTAAACAGAATAACCTCTTCCCGTTTGGGGGTCGGCATAATTGCCGACACAAGGTCTGGCCCTTTATGTTCTATTAATCCGTTTATGAGATCAGAAAAATGGCTCTGTCCGCCAAGCTGGAATGTGATCCCGGCATGTTCCGAGACTTTATTGAGAAAATCCACAGCGAGGCCAACCACCTTGCCATCTTTGAGATAAAAGTAAGGTGGGTGCTGATTGAAACGAACACGGATCGTGTGGTTTTGCGCCAGCCAGGCTTTCTCTTCGTCACTCAAATTTCCCCGTATTGTGACAGCCTCCGCCTGTTTCCATTCTGAGAGCCCCCATTTCTCCTGCAGAGCCACACGCTCTTGAAAGGGGATCGCCGCCAACAGCTTGTCCAGGACGGTGACGAACTCCGGCCAGTCTTTGCGCACTCCGAAGGCATGGGTGTGAAAACCGAAGGGCGTGTTCGCCGCAACCTTGAGGTTGACCAGGCCCAAATGGATGATGTGGTAGTTCGCTACGGGCTGATTGCCGATATAAGCATCTGCTTTGCCCAGGGAAACGGTGCGCAGGGCCTCCGGCGCATATCCCGCCACCTCCATCACGCGAATGCCGGGATATTGGCGACGGATTATTTTCGCCACGGCGTAGCCCTTCTCAATAGCCACGGTTTTCCCAATCAGGTCATCGATTCCGCCAATTGACTCGTCGTCATCGCGGGTAAAGATTTTGAATGGCAGTTCCAAGTAATCATTGGTAAACGCCATGAACTCCCTTCGTTCCGGCGTGTTCATGGCGGTAAGGAGTACGTCCACCTCGCCGTCACGGCGACGAACATGCTCCAGCCCTTCCGGCCAGGAGACACCCGAGACATAGCGGACATTGAAACCGGCTTGTTCGGCAATCCGATCCATTAGATCGATTGAAAAGCCGGTGGGTTTACCCTGATCCATGAAATGGAAGGGCGGGAAATTGCCCACCCGTGCTACGACAGTGGGCTGCGTTTTAAGCCAGGCTTGTCCAGCAGAAGTCAAAGGAGCTTTGGTAGCGGTAGATTGTCTAGGATATTGGCCGAACCATTTGTTAATTAAGCGAGGTAGTTCGTCCTGCTGGAGAGAGGCGATGGTCTTGTTCAAAATCGGGATCAGCTCCGGCCAATCTTTGCGGATATGAGTGACCATTTCTATGGGGAACTCTTCGATGAACAGGATGTTTTCGATGGTTCCCTGCAATTTTTCCTTGCGCCAATGATCATAGCTGATCCAGGCAACAACAACGTCGATCTCCTTTCTCAGCAGGGCCTGTGTCAGGGATTCATGATCGTCATAAGGCTTGAGAACGGCTGAAGGCAGCTTTTCCAGCAGGGCTCTAGTTGGTCGCGCTGCCCGTTTATACCCGATACGCATGCCCTTCAGGTCAGAGAAGCGCTTTAATCGATACTCTTCTTGGGAGCGTGCAAAAACAGAAAAGTAGGTAGGAACGATGACATCGGTTGCATTGAAAAGAACGTCCCGGTCCGGGCTTTTCCCGCCCATGGCCAATCCATCAATCTCCCTATTTTGCGCTTTTTCCTGAACTTTGCTCCATGGATCCTCTATATGCAGGTGAATCCTGGTATTGAGGCGCCGATTGACCTCTTCGTAGATATCCACGAGCATGCCGCCGTATGTGCCATCCATCTTCCTGAACACCATGGGCGAATATTCGGTGGTGGTTCCCAGTATGATTTCCGGGTGCTGCGCCAGCCAGGCTTTTTCTTCAGGCGTAAGGGTTACCATCGACTCTGGCGCCGAACTCTGTGCTCTCCCCAGATCAGCGCTAAACCCTGATATAAGGATAGAAACCACCAGGAAGACAATGGTCAATGATTTATGCAATGTGTTGGTACCATTATTTGTTGCAATGCCGATCATAATTTTAAATCTCATTCTCAATGATTTAATCCGCAACTATTTATTACTTTGGTCCCCGAAACCTGTCTACGATCCCGTCTGAAGCGAAGCGCAAGCGGGGACACCCGACACCACTACTCTGATACGCTACCAATGCTCCAATAATCCAACACTCCAATACTCCATTTTTTTATCCTTTTACTTCCTCCAGCAGGTCGCGGATCAGGCCCACTTGAAAATCATCCAGCAGGGTTTCGCAGGCCTCTGGCCGTATCCGGAGCCATAGGTTGGATGCGCTCGATGACGGCAGAAATGGCCTCCCTATTCAGCGCCAGAGTCGCCTGCCGCAGTTCTTGCAACAGTTCCGGGGGGAGCTCGGTCAGGATCTCGGTGGTGAGACTAATCCCAGGCCGCCGGGCCGTATCCGTCACCCTGTCCTCGTAGATATATTGTACACCCAGCTGTCGGGCCATGGACTCAAAGATCTCATGGTCTTTGAAGGGCTTGCTGATCACCTCATCACAGCCGCAGGCCAGGATTTCTTCGTATCGCTCTTCCAGGACACTGGCGGTGACCGCCACGATTTTGACGGGTTCTCCTCCCGGCAATGTCCGAATTTTGCGGGTGGCTGCGAAGCCATCCATCACCGGCATGCGCATATCCATCCAGATTAAATGAGGGTGCCATTCCCGGAAAACTGCGATCGCCTCTTCGCCGTTTTGGGCCTCTTTCACGTTGCATCCGATGTTGGTGAGGAGCGTTGTGAGCAGCACTCGGTTTTGGTTGTTGTCATCCACCACCAAAAGTCGCAATGGCGGCTGACCGGCCTGCAATCCAATGACTTCTGCTATTTGAGCCGTATCGGGTATTGCTGTATCCATTGCGACTGTTTGTAGGGGGACTTTGACTTGAAATAGGGTGCCCCGGCCCGGTTTGCTTGAGACCGTAATTTCACCGTTCATCATGTCCACCAGCGTTTTGGAAATCGCCAACCCAAGCCCCGTGCCCCCCTCCCCTTTTTGGGCATCGTCAAGCCTGACAAAGCTTTCAAAGATCTCATCCAGCCTATCCTGGGGAATACCCGGACCCGTATCTTGCACTTCAAACTGCAGCATCACAACGTCAGGATTATCCGTCATCGGTCGCGAGCGGGCGCGCAGCCATATGTGCCCCGTCTCGGTATACTTCACCGCGTTGCCCAGCAAATTGATCAGGACCTGGCGCAGTTTGCCGGCGTCTCCCTGAACATAGGAAGAAAGCGCCGGATCCAGTTCGCTGGTAAAACGCAAGCCCTTGCCCTCAGCCCGCGATTTTATCATGTATCCCACTTCCTGGACCGTCTGCCTGACCTCGAAAATTTCCTGCTTCAATTCAGCGCGTCCGGCCTCAATTTTGGTCAGGCTCAGGACATCGTCAATCATGCTCAACAGGTGCTCGCCGCTGCGGTTGATGATATCCAGTCTTTCGTTATTTTCTGAGTCCAGTTTCGAATCCCGCTTCATGACCCGGGAAAACCCGAGTATCGCGTGGAGCGGGGTGCGTAACTCGTGACTCATGTTTGCCAGAAATGTGCTTTTGGCCTGGTTGGCGGTCTCCGCAGCCTCTTTGGCCTGCTGCAACTGCCTTGTTCTATCCTCGACCTGAATCTCAAGCTTACGGCGTCTGGCTTCAATACCTCTTACCCGCCAGCGAAATCCTGCAGAAAACAGGGCTAGGGCGGCCACTGCTGCCATAATCCTGAACCAGTTAGTTTCCCACCAGGGCGGCGTCACGGTGATACGAATCGAGTCGCCTTCCTCGTTCCAGATTCCATCGTTGTTGGAAGCGATGACTCGAAAAATATATTCGCCCGGATCCAGGTTGGTGTATGTCACATAGCGGCGGGTTCTATCAACCTCGTTCCAGTCTTTCTCAAAACCCTCCATTTTATATTTGTAACGGCATTTATCGGGATCACGATAGTCCAACGCGACAAACTCAAAGGAAAAAACATTGTCTTGGTAAGTGAGCACCAGTTCGTCTGTTTCCAGGATCGATTCATGCAAAACCGAGTCGCCCCCGATCGCTACCGGTTTGTTCGCCAATTGAAAACTCGTAATTAACACCGGCGGAGGATTCAAGTTATCCACAATCTGATCCGGGAAAAAAGCGTTAAAGCCACCCGATCCGGGAAAGAACATTTCGCCGTTCGAGCTATTGGAAGGAGATGTGTACAAAGCAAAACTTTTACCTTGCAGCCCGTCACTGATGGTGTAATTCCTGAAACTTTCTGCGTGTGGATCAAACCTGGACAGTCCATTTTGTGTGCCGAGCCAAAGCACCCCCTGTTCATCTTCCAGAATCCCGGCGACTGTATCGTCAGGCAAGCCGTCCTTTGTGGAGTAGCTGCGAACGACACGATCATTCTGACGGTCGAATTTGTCGAGGCCCCTTACGGTGCTTACCCAAAATTCGCCTGTCTTTTGTTCATAGATCGACGCGATAGCATCACCAGTTAGGCTGTGGGGGTCGGACGCGTCATGACGGTACCGGATAAACTCTCCCGTCTCACGATCAAACTTGTTCAACCCATCGCTAATGGTACCGACCCAGAGAATACCAGCACGATCTTCGTACACGCTTATTACCACGTTGGCACTCAGTGAATGCGGATCAGACGGGTCATGCTGGTACCGGGTGAATCGCTCGGTGTCGCGGTCAAATGCATTCAGGCCGCCACCGTAGGTACCGATCCATAGCGTTCCTGTCCGGTCCTCATGAATCCTGACGATGGAATCATAACTCAGACTGTGGGGATTGGTGTCATCCTGCCTGTAATTTTTAACCAGTTCCGTATCCGGATCAAACTTGATCAATCCCGTGCCGCGGGTACCGATCCAGATCAGGCCCAAATGGTCTTCGTAGACTGCGGTCAAATTGTCATCGCTGATGTCAATTCGATCGGAAGTGCTATTGAGGTATTGGGTGAACGTTTCTGTCCGGCGGTCAAACTTATTGAGCCCGCCGCTGTTGGGGGCAATCCAGACAATACCATCCTGCCCTGCGTGCAGCGAGTTTACATGGCTGTCACTCAAAGTGTTCGGTGTGCCGGGTAAAGAACGATAGTGGTGAAAGGGCTTTGCCCTGCCGTCAAAAAAGCTGACGCCACCTTCGGTCGCAATCCAGAGCATGTCCCGCTGCCCTTCGTAAATTTGCCAGATCGAATCAGAGCCTAAGCTATATGGATCAGCAGAGTTATGTCGGTAGTGAATAAAGATTCCGGTGTCACGATCGAATAGGTTCAGCCCGCCCCCCCATGTTCCGATCCAGAGCCGGCCGGATCGATCTTCATGCACCCAATGGACAACATTGTGGCTCAGAGATTGAGGATCGTTTTTGTCATGTTTATAGCTGGTAAACCGGGCTCTGTCAGGGCTCAACTGGTCGAGCCCGCCCCCCGTTCCCACCCATAGGTTGCCGGAACGGTCCTCGAAGACGGCTCGAACTGAATTGTGACTGAGGCTTATCGTATCAGCGGGGTTGTGCCGATAGGAAACAAAGGTTTCCGTATCGGAGTCGTAGCGATTGAGACCGTTCTCCGTGCCGATCCAAAGGACACGGGCGCTATCTTCAAAAATCGACCAGATGACATTATCACTCAGGCTGGTCGGATCGTCGGGGTCGTGCTGGTAGCGCGTGAATTGCCCGCTGTCCCGGTCCAGTTTATTGAGGCCCTCCATCGTACCTACCCAGATCGTTCCGTAGCGATCTTCATAGACAGTGCGCACAATATTGTGGCTCAGGGTTCGAGGATCGTCCGGGTTGTGCTGGTAGCGGATGAATGTGTCAGCTTCCGATACATATCGGTTGAGGCCACCGCCCCAGGTTCCAATCCACAGGACACCGCTTTGGTCCACAACCAACGCACGGGCAACATTGTTACTCAGGCTGTTGGGGTTGTCCGGGTTGTTGCGGTATAGTTTCACGCTGGTGCCGTCAAACCGATTCAGCCCGTTTAAAGTACCAATCCACATTAGACCGCGTTGATCCTGGACCACATTCCTGGTGTGATCGCCTGAGAGAACATCTTCGGCTGTCAGCCGGTCAAATTTAAGGTATCGGCTCAGAGTCAGATCTGAAAGGGGCCTGGATGCGGCTTTGCCCGCAGCCGAATTCTGAGCACCGACAAAATCGACGTTTATTCCTAAGATAAAGACAAATAGTGACAGGAAGGCAAGGGGCAGGGATTGGTTCAAGGCATTCATCGTATTCTCCCTCCGACAATTAAGGAAAATGACAGTGATTCACAAAACAAATAGCACAAAAAACTAAAATATCAATATAAGGTTTCAGGTAGAACACTAAAGCAGCTTCGGCAGGAAAAAAGATGAGATGATGAGAGGGCGAGAGGGCAAGAAGATAGGAAGATGAGAGGGTGGGAGGGCGAGAGGGCAATAGGATAAGAAGGTGAGAGGGTGAGAAGGTGAGAAAGAAAGCTCGTAGCTTATACCTGATAGCTTTTAGTGAACGGATGGGTGGGGCATGGAGCATGGGGCGTGGAGCGCAGAGCTTGGGGCGTGGAGCACGGGGCACGGGGAAGGGGC
>Ga0209454_1001226_pt1 | contig 15601 bp, 10 predicted proteins | sample WorMetHERISLAND1_2_FD_187400 | JGI IMG/M metagenome (GOLD analysis project Ga0209454, IMG submission 187400) | Marine gutless worms symbiont microbial communities from Max Planck institute for Marine Microbiology, Germany - Olavius geniculatus... | ecosystem: Host-associated > Annelida >...
GTATACTACTACTACTACTACTACTACTACTACTACTACTACTAGTACTACTTGCCCCTGGCTGTATAGAGCTCACCTAGCTGCCTCGTACTGTTTCACCGTGATCAGCGTGTCGTCCATCGTCTTGTTGCAAAGAGTACTTAAACTCGATGTGAAGAAATTCAGCGCTCCTACACATATCATGCACCAAAACACTCCTCAACACCACCATTTAAATGAACCAACTGTGTACCTGTGGCTGTCAAGACAGTGCAAGTAAGTAAGTAAAACATCAACTTATCGGCTGATCGTTTTCATGCAGGCAGAAACCAATAAACAGTCAAAGACAGAGCAATGACAAACAGAAAGAAAAAATTTATTACTTTCACTATTAACTAATTTGCAAAATGCATTAAAATTTTTATTTTGCAAAACTTGACTTGGCGGAGATATGCAGTCCAATGCCTTCTAGTTCCTTATGTGACTGTGCACAGTGCATATGTGCCACAAAAGCCATTAATGAGTAGGGCCCACAGTTTTCCATGGCAAATTTTGCTAAATTCTGCGAGCCAGTTTGCAGAATTCTGCGGCTCACTGCGGCCATCCGTTTGTGAGCAAACTGAGCTCTAGCATATCAAAAAACTTCAGTTATTGAAGGCTGGCGTTTTGCTCAGTTATGCTAGCAACATTCAAAGAAAATTATCAATTGTTTTTTTTCTTTTAAAAAGTGCCATCTGTCAAGTCAAATTGTGTTCATTTATGATTGTGTACCATACTACGATGGGTATTAGTAGGACTCACAGTTTTAGGCAGTTCAGTCTGATTTTTTTAGGTGATATAATTAGTCTATTTAGTTACGTTGTGAAGCCAACAATCGTACTAATCATCAGTCATTTCGTTAATTTTGGCAAAATTCTGGAGAAATATCAAAATTCCAAAAAAAGGGCAAATTCCACGGCTCGGCTCAAAATTCCGCGGCCCGTGTAAAACTGTGGGCCCTACTAACGAGTTGTGAACATTGCACACTGAAAGCTGACTAAGAAACCACCATAAAAATACAGATAGTTTACTTTGCAATCAATTAGAATCAGTGAATATAAGCCTAACAAATATCTAGGTTTTAGTGCACAAAAAGATGAATTTCAAGACCAAGAAAAAGCATCCTATACAGCATTCTCCATGCTACATCGTTTTTTGCCGAACGAACAACGTGACGTCAGAACTTAAGAAAGCATGAAAAAAAGAAATTAAATTTAATTTGTATGATAACTTGCACAAGAAAATAAAGAGCCTTAAAAATTGGTGATGAGAGTTTACAAGCAGCAGACTCACCAAGCAGAGTTTCTCCATTCTTGCAGAGTACACGCTGTGTCTCGGAGTTGTACGTAAATTCCTCGCGGAGCTCCGGGTTTTTCTGAGACAGTTCGCTAAAAACATCGCCCAGAACTCTCTGCGTCTGCATCATCTGAACACATTGTTAAACATTTAAAGGTTGTCTCTAGCTGTTTGTGGGAAGCCCATCTCAGAAATTCATACAAAATGTCACTTGCTGTATGGGACCACACTGTGCTAACTGCCACCCGACACACGTAAGCATGTCTCGCCTTAACCACAGCCAGACTGATTTTCCTACTAGAGAAGAAATACAAGTAAAGCTCTGCTAACGCAAACAGGAACGCGCAACAGTGGTGCACCGTCGTACGCTAGTGATGCGTAGACTTCATCCGTAGATCTCATCGGTACAACTTTTGGCTAGTTTCACAGAAGGCCCAATAAAACATAATCATTCATCAGATGGCTCAGATGCCCTACGACTAAATATGTAGGCCCTAAGCTTATAGTGTCTTACTTGTACTCACCAGATGGCGCCACTATCTCGCTCTGGCAACGCCATATCGGCTGGATGTCGCAGATTTTCCCTACCCCCCTCTCATTTAGCGCCCTCGTTCGAGGTGACCCCCTTCGAATTTATAGAAAAGTTTTACGGTTCCTGAAACTAGAGTCTTCCAGGCAGCCGACGGGGAAGATTTGACGATTCTAGCTTGCACCGCTTTTGACTGATCCACCCGTGTGACAGACAGATGAACACACAGATGAACAGACTGACAGAATTGCAATGGCTAAGACGCGCTACAGCAGTAACTGCTGTTGCATGTAAAAAGGCTAAGCTGACCTTGGTGGTTGGTTATAAACTGAGATACAGGGTGAGCCAAAAAATGTGGCACTTTACTTTTGTCCAATTTCACCAATTATTGGTCAATTTTCAAAATTCTTGCACTGGCACAGGCACACTCTGCAGACAATTTGCAATCATGTGATTATTACATATCCCACCACACTCTACACTACCTTGTCACGACAAATGGGTAATCAGAGATTGAGCAAGTAAGCAAAAACAGACTTTTACATCCAGCCGAACACATTAAAATACAGGCTATTTCAGAGACGAGTTTTTCCAGGCAATCATGTGCCAGAATTTATACACACTTTACAATCAGATGCTACAATGCATGTCTAATATTGTAGCCATAAAAGTGTAGTGTACACATTCGCACCTGGTAGAAGTGTGCAGTGAGGGCACGTGCCAGGCGTAGTATGTTGCAGTACTTAAGCTGTGTATCTCTCAGCAGCTCAATCTGTGCTTCTAACTCCGCATCCACAGTCCTCGTCCCACGACCGAGACGTTCTGACAGCAGCTGACGTGTGAACTTGTATGTGTTGAATGACCACGCACGCAGCGTGTCCAGCTTGGACTGGGTCGGGGACTGAGGTGCCGAGCATGACGAGGGTGGTGTAGGGATGGCACGTGCCATGGAACCAGCCCCTGGCGTCATTGCGGCATTGCTGCTCACGTGGTCCGGGGTCGACAGCGGGATATTGCTGGTTGCTGCACAGATAAACATAAAAGCAGTAAGTAAGTAAGTAAGGCAGTCACGCCAAACAATCAACTACTGTCAATGTATAATTACTGATAACTGGTGAATTTTTCATGCTCAAAACCCAAGGCAAAATCACACGGATAAAGCCCACATACCCAGCTAACTTGCAAGCATTATGTGTTCTTCATGGATATAAATTACCAATTTTGTGCCGATGTGCCATTACAAACTACATACTCACTCTATGTGTTGACCGGCACACCCAAAAATGTAGAACAGCTTTGAGGCCAACTACTGCCATGCCTTTGTAATTCATTAGCCATATTATGGTAAATTTAAAATTGTCAAAATTATTAAAATATTATTAACCTCTTGAAAGGAGTTTCAACAGCAGCTAAAGCAATATCTGTTCCACTGCTGAGATCTCTGCACATTGTGACAAACTAATAAATGTGCACCATTAGGGTTTTCTTACTTATTTGCACTTCCAGGTGTGATTGAAAAAACTGACATGACAATATACAATGCAACCATAATAAATTAAAACTAAACTAAAAATCTACATGTGCCATACCAGGTGGCATGGTCTGTGACCTCACATAACCCCCGGCAATGCCCGACGGCAAGCTGTTGGGTCTGTAAGCCTGCGATCCAGTCACCATTGCAGCCGAGCTCCCACCGCTGCCGCCAATACCAATGTCACCTTGGACCGAGAGATCTCCGTCGACGTCCTGCAGATTGGCTCCATCCTTCAGCATGTCCTTGAGGTCACGGCCAAATGATTCCTCGTCGTCCGAGTTGAGAACGGATAGGCCGTTGCTTGGTACTCCCGAAGACTGACCAGCGTATGCCATGCCCTGCAGCACAACAATGTCATAACGTCATTCAGTCATTTCAACAAAATTTCACAATATCACAGGCTTAGACTTTTCGAGTTTTATCTGGTTGCAACTTGCAAGCCCCTCCCTCCCAGCTCCCCTTCCCCATCTCATCTTTTCCCCTCCCTATCATCTTCCTTGTTACCAACTGGTCCTGCCCAAATGGTGACGACCCAAAAGCACTAAAAAAAGTCACAATGGCAAATCCCGGTGGGACAATAAGAAGGATCGCGTTCATTTTCTGCCACTGGATTATGCAGTGTGGCACCGCCATAGGAAGTACACTGAACGCCGGCAAACATCAAATAAAATCCGTGCACTACAAACATAGAGCTTTATTTCACGAAAACAGTGTAGTACAAGCGAACCTTTCTAGATATGATTGGAAAATAGTTTTAAATCACCAAAGAATCACCTATAATTATTAGTTTTACTACCACCACATCCACGACAGTGACGTCACACGTCCACGCTCACGAAAACTATAAATAGCAATTAGCGGTCTGTCTAAAAAGCGATATGAACGCAATTTGTCACTTAATGTTAGACTTTGTGGGTACTTTTCGGCAAGTAGAAACTAATTTGTTTTGACCGACGTTTGTTTTGTTTACATTACGACAAAAGAGTTGCATTAAAAGCGATTTTGGTGTCTTTTAATAGTGATTGCAGATAAAATGACGTCGATTGGGGTGTGCTCCGATACGTCTGAAGCTGTAGGACTATTAGAGGCTCAGGGACTGTATCTCAAGCCCGTTGCCAAGCTGAACATCAGTGTACAGTTGCCTCCTCTCAAGTCGCCCGGATCGTCCATCTCTAACTGGGAAGTGATGGAAAAACTGAAGAAAATGATAAAGCCAGACACTTTTCTTGTTCTCAAGGTTTTTAATATTTACTGAGAATTTTGGATGTTTACTTAATCAGTTTTACAGTGTCGAATTTCTTGAGCCTAATCAACATTACTGATATAGTTGTTCGAAATTATTTAATCGTTACTTCAAGCACAGTTGACACGGAGATATATTGGAGTTTGTAATGTACAGGTGCTAATCTTTTTTAACTGTAACCTAAGCTTTGTGGATGTTTTGTATCGGCACAGATCTAGGCATGCATTTTGATATCAGTTTAATTATTTTGCGGATAATTTAACTAGCTATACTACAAGTACATTAGTTTGCACCGCATTCTTTGCTGATTATTTTTGTTTTCAGGTTGCAAAGAGCACCATGGAGTTTGTGAGGTTTGAAGGTGAAGTTGAGAATCGCAGTAAACTCCGTGTACACATCGGCCAACTTGACTCAAAGACTATCAAGCTCAGCGGATTTTCTGAAACGTTGAAAGTCCGTGCAGCCGAATCTAAAATTGACGGTCCAACACGGCATGATTGGGACTCATATTTTCGCGATGCGAAGGGTATGAATGAGCTAAAGTATGGAGAACGTCCTGACACTGTACACATTAAGGACTTGCCTTGTCGGTGGTTTGCCAATCGCAAGGAGAAAGATCGCGATCGTCCGAGCGAATTTATTCTCCGCAAAGTGTTTGAAACATTTGGTGAAGTTCGATGTATTGACATACCGCTGCTTGATCCATATCGAAAGGAAATGTCTTTTTCATCGGGATCGATACAGACGTTTTCATTTGGGCAGGGCATTGTTTTTGAGGCATTTATTCAGTATACAGAATACATTGGCTTCGTCAAGGCTATGTCATCATTGCGGGCTATGAAGCTTTTGTATAAAGGCGAAGATGGAAAGGCACTGACTGCAAATATAAAGGTAATGTGTGTGGTGGTAACTTTGCAGTGCATATGGTATTCTACATTGTGTCCCAAAAAAACATATCTGACATTTTCGATGGTAACTTGAAGGGTTATCCCAATTTTAATACTGGTACTTTTTGGTATGAATATTGCTGAATCCCAACACACTGGCCACGAAACGATCTTTCATTTTCCTACCTTACACAATGTCTGTTTTTGCACTACCTGGGAAAATCAGAAGATGGGAAATGTGCATTAAAATGAACAGTTATATGCCAAACAAGAAGCCCAGCTATTGCTAGGAAAAGTTGTCTGTACCACCTATGTTTGAAGTCCAGCCTCCAATTTCCAGTAACAGAGAGAAAGTGATTTGTCAGAGGTGAGACAGTTCCATGCACGCTATGTTAATGCCTTAATGGAATGCTGTCTCGAAAGCTAAAATGAACACTGGTGTAACAGACATTGCACGTATTCATTTCGCCAAGTGATATAAATAGCTATTGCTCCATGCACGTGATCATCTTGCCAGGTGATGTTAACAGCTACAGAGTAAATGAACAGGGAAAATATCAGATGCAGGTTTTGCAAATATTTCTCACAGTAAAAATGCCTCGCTCAGAATAACACGCTATAGCCTACACAGTTCCTGTTGCAGTACTGATCTTCAGGGTCATTCAAGATGAATGATTATCATGTTATTTGAAAGCCAATATGCTACTTCCTATTAGTGAACAATAGCAACTTAGGCCCTATCTCTTATCGTTTACCGCAATGGCACGTAACAGCCTTCAAGGTCATCCATGATCAATGATTTTCATCTAATCTGCCAGGGTGTATGCCTCTTCCTATTAGTGATTAATAGTAACCTAAACCATATCTCTCACAGTTTCTGAGATACGAGGTTTTAAACATTCTATTCAAAATTGCAGCCAAACTGCTGCAGGTGGACACATGGTTACTATTGACAGCTTATAGGAAGTTGCCACTCCCCTGTCAGATGGTGCCATTGCCAACCCTCTGTGACTTATCATTGACCCACAATACCGCATGATTGGCTTACCATAGTGCATCATTACTCTTCAAGGTCATCCAAGGTCAGTGATTTTTATCTGATTTGAAAGCCAGTATGTGACTTCCTATTAGTGATCAATAGCAACTTAGGCCCTATCTTGCACCGTTTAGCCACAGTACATTTGTGACAGACGGACGGATGGACAGACGACATCTCATGCCAATAGCTTGACCTTTACTAAAGTATGGTCGGCTAAAAAGCATTTCTGACATAGTATTGTACCAGTCCTAGATGAACTAATTGGTGCATTTGTGTGTTTGTTATTAGGCTCAAGCTGACTGGCTTGGACTAAAGGTTAGGTGAACTATTGTAGTTGCTGTGCCATGATAAGTGATTGATAACCACAACAGAAACTTTGTCACTCTCTAATACTGCTTATATTTGCATTTGTTGTTACAGGTGGATTTTGACCGGACAAAGCACCTGAGTGACAAGGCAATAAGGAAGCGACGTCTCGAGCGAGAAAAGTTAATTCAGCTTGAACGTGAGCGCGAAGAACGCGTGAAGAGGGAACGTGAAGAAGAGGAAAGACGAAGAGAAGAGGAAAAGTAAACTCGGTGTTTTGCTTACTTTTTCTTCTTTTGCTTACATAAGAATGTTAGCATTTGGCCTCAATGATTAGCTTATGTAGTGCTGCTTACTTGCTTAAATGCCTTGCTGTTGCCATGTTTGAAATGTTGGACTTACAGTTAAGAGGTCTTAGGTTTGACTGTCATTCAACTGTCATTGTGACTGTGGTTACTGTTTGGATGGTTAGCTGTCTGCTAACAGCATGGTTCCTATGGTCAGGGAAGTCAGGGAAAAATTAGAAGATCAGAAAAAGTCAGGGAATTTAACATTTCAAAGTCGGGAAAATCTGAGGGTCAGGGAAAGTCAGGGAAAATCAAAGTACCAGGGTGCAAAAGTTAACAAAAATACAGAAAAAAAAATTTGGCTGCATACAATAGATCAAATTTTTTTCTGCTCGCTTCGCTCGCAGATTATTTCTATGTCCACTTTTGAATTTGTTCCTCCACTGTTGTTTCTAGTGTGATTGCAAGCAATTGAAAACCAACATTGGTCTTTCGCGTGAACAGATTGGTCAGGGAAAATGATTCATTTTGTCATGGATAGTCAGGGAAAGGTAAGGGAAAATGAATTCTGCAAAGTAGTAGGAACCATGGAACAGGTAAACCATCTCAGTATATAATCAACAATCAACAAGCAAAGTGAAGAACTCAGCCTCACATCCATCCGCGGTACGTAAATCGAATAGTGGCCTCCTTGGCTGGGGTTAAGGCAGGGCGTGTTCACCTATGTCGGTTGGCAGGTAACACTGTGTGATTCCATATGGCAGCTCTAGCTCTGAGATGATGGGTTACCATTAGTAGTTATGGACAGTTTTAACTTGTTAATCTTTTTTAATGTTATTATTTAATTGTTAAGTGCTGTGCTCTGATGCAGGCGGAGGATAGAGGAAGAAGAGAGAGATCGGGAACGGAAGCGCGTGGAAAAAGTCCGACGTCGGGAAGAACGTCGGACTGAGCGTGAGGAACGACGAAGACTTCAGAAACTGGAGGCAAAGAGACGAGAAGACGAACAAAAGATGCAGCAGCGCATTGCTGTCGAAGAGCGCAAGATCCTCATTGCACAGCGCAAGCTGGAGACCATCCGACTTCTCTCTGAACTATTTGCACGAATCAAGGTTTTGCTTTTTACAGCAGTCTAAACCAGTTGTACCCATATATTTCGTACAGTGTGAGACTCTCCAGATTTTGCCTTGATGATTTGCATTACCATCTAATTAGGCTGCCTATACATAGTATGGTCTTATGTTTTTGCATTGTTTTTTTCTACTTGTTTTTTATTATTTACTTCTTTTGAAAAACCACACAGTGGACCGAGACCAAAATTTGAGGGAAGGACAATTTTTACGTGGAAAAATTTGACACCAGTTTGGGACTAAGGGCATTTTTCCACATTTTTGGCAAGTAAGCAGTTGAGGATTAAGACTCCTCCCAATTGGACTTAGGCACCGTGCAGTCTCACATTGGGCTCTGACCCAAATTTCTAGTCTAAATCCGATATAAATCTAATTCAAAAACAATTTGATGTAGTGCCACTGTCACATTGTTGTTATGACTTACAAGTGCTGTGATGGTGCTGATCTGTCCTGAAGTGAACAGTTTGGTTTTATGCCTGGATTCAAATGTGCTCTGAGTACTAGCAGATTGAGCACAACAGACAACGTAGTAGTAGAATCTGTAGTTGTAGAACTTTTTTGTAATAATTGTTGTTGTCGATGTTGTAGTAGTAGTTGTTGTAGTTGATGTAGATATTGTTGTTTTAATTATTGTTGTTGCAGTTGTAGGCATTTGTTTCAGACTGTAAAAGTCCAAGAACAAACAAGACGTTTGTTGGTGTTGTAGTATTTGTTGTTGTTGTAGATGGTGAAGGTACAAGAAGAAGTAGAACGTCACGAGCGTGAGCTCCAGGAAGAACGATGTCGACAGATCGAGGCGGAGAAACAGTGCAAATTGGACGAGGAATGGCGGAAACTTGAGGCGGAGCGACGCAAACAGGAAGAGCTCGACAGGCAGGAGCACCAACTGCGACACAAGATCCTCCACAAGATGAAGATGATTGAAGAGAAACGCGGAGAACAGCAGCGCGAAGAACTGCGCAAAAAGGTCGCCGGCTCCTCCGTAAAACTGAAAAGTGCTGTCGCTGTTAAGAAATGAACACTTGTGGATGCTTAAAGGTCCATGGACACCAAAGTTAACATACATATTTCATCCAATTTTCTAAAACAGCATAACTGTCCAATAATTTTGATAGTGATATTGGCGACCAGCGTTTTGACAACACGGAGAAACTTACATTTGAAATCGACGATCTGTGAAAAGGCCGTAGAAAACGAACCACCATGTTGACAGGCTGATGACGTCACCGGGGGAACATGTCATCAATGTGAAATACACATAGAAACATAAAATTGTATTTTTATCCATGTACTGCTGCAGTTGTCTTGCAACATAGTATTTTTATCATTAAAAATATCAGTTAATTGATAAACATTGATGGTGTTTCTCCGGTGACATCACTTCCAGTCACTGACCTAGGTAGATTTGTTTGCATAACGTAATGTAACGTCGCATTTTTTGCAATTTGCGCATAATTTTCATATATTCATAAAGCACATTGTATACGCAAAGTGAAATGTCTAGTTCGGATCTACATAAATTTCGCAGGTGAGTTTGACCGTGGCCATGGACTTTTAAGGCATGTACAGGGTGAAGACAAAGAAGTGAGTTGAATTTGGTGTCTGTTTGTTTACTTTGTAACTGTATTGTCTGTGCAGTGCGACGGAGCTGAACTCACAACTCTGCAGTTCATTTGGTTTGATTTGTGCAGTCCGGTCAGGGTTCTCGCGCTTTCTGGAAAATTATTTTGGTCTTGGGAAGTGCTTCAAGCTAAAGTTTAAGGTCCCGGAAAGTCTTGGAAAAATATCCTTGAAAATCATGCATTTTTTCATTGACTCAAATGAAAAACAGTCAGCAGTGGTATATCGCCCAGTTTGTGTTGACTCACAGTTGCTTACTTAAATAGTGTTGATGAATTTTGGAATTGAGTATACTCTGAATGCTGTAAGTAAATGATGTTTTTTCGTTATACTCAAACATTCATAGACCACGAAATGGTTCTGGAAAATTTGTTGTGTGGGTTCTGGAAAGTCTTGGAAAAGTCGTGGATTTTTTGTCGTTGAAAGACTGGAAACTCTGTTCATTTTAGCTCAGTGTATTTCTCTCACGTAGTGCATTTCTTTGTCATAACTGAACTGAACTGACACTTCGGTTCGGTTTATTTCATGAACTCTGTACATAGCTTCAGTTATTTTGTTTAAATGGCTGCCCTTTTTTCTGGAATTACATTTTAGAAAATTACGAGAGTTTGGTACTGCCAAAACCATGGCGTTTGTTAACGGATGTTATTGTCACTAGTCATGCAGTGAAGAAAGAGTATCATTTACATGTTGGCATTATTTTGCCGCGATCAGCTTTGACAGACGGATAATCAGATATGTGTGCATTTTTGTCGTTAACTGATAGACTTAGATAGACTGGAATTTAATTGATCTCCAATGTTGCCTTCAACTGACTCCAGTGATGTCATGTTCATTGCATTCCATTTTGTGTGGTTTTTTAAACACGAGAGTCATTTGATAAACAAGTTTTTAAAATGGCACCGTTCCATGTAAAGTTATTTATCCAACGACCCTCGTAATTACCTTTAAGTATTGAAGTCTATAAACCTTCTTTAAATTTATGTAAACATTTGCGAGTTCAAACAAAATCAAAATTTGTAATAATTTACATCGTTGATTGGGGCTTTGTTTGTGCTGTTATGCCTACAACTGCAGCAGTATCGTAGAGTTTGGCTTTTTATCTGGACCATGTTTTAGGTGAAATCACTAGAGTGCTCGCAATTTAGCCTATAACTACTCATTTCTTAGTAGCACGGTCTGTCTGTTTGCCATCTGTCACGTTCATGCCCCCTTTTCAAACTGTTCCGAAAGTTTGATGCCATTTTCAGGTACACTTGCAGAGTCCAATGATACACAGTGTTAAATGGGGTCTCTGGTCGCAACGGGAAGGCCCAAAGATGTGGGGGTTAAGCAACCTGGCCAAACGTGTGATTCTCCCGGGGGGTAGCGTTGATCAGCAGTTTTACTGAATTACTTTGGTCGCTCGTTTTCACCTGTGGCATTTTAATTTAGTTTATTTCTATCAGTTTGTGCACACGCCTTAAGATAAGAGCTTATTGAATTGAGATACTAAGGCGTGCTGTTTCTGATAACCTTGCGGCTGCTATCATTGGCAACAGCTGATATAGTCATATGATAAAGAGTTGCATCAGACATTTGGTGCCAGGGTCTTCTTGTCCCCAAATCTAGTATCAAAATTGGAATCAAGTCCACCTTCTCTTCGCCCTCTTCCCTTTTTCCACCCCATATTTTCTTTTCACTGTCCTTTCCTATTCTTTGTCTCCCGTTTTCTTCACTGTGTTTCCCTTTCACTCCCCTCCCCTTTACTTCTTTTTTCACGTTTCATCCTCCACTTCCCCTTTTCCAGGGGTCCCCACACCTTTACTCCAGCAACGGCGTCTGTGGAAGCCCTGTAAGCTCCCTAAGTGGGTCGGGGCAGAGCCCGGCTGTCAAACGGTTTGTGGTGCATTTTGAGCTAAAACAGCGCTTCTGGTGATAGCATTTTTGCATACACCCTTAACAAAACTTCCCCTATTTTTCAATGCAGGGTGCAAGGTGTGCCCACTAGGTATAGGAATATATACCTCTAGCTGCTTTTTATGACGGTGATGATGATGATGATGAAATAAGGATGCTGTGTTGATTGTTGATACAGAAAAACAGAATGATTATTGTATCCACTCTAATATAGGCTTCATTATCTGTCTTGTACGTTTATCTCTCTCTCTCTCTCTCACTTACTGGTTCCTAACTGGGAATCAGAAAGGTGTAGAGAAGCCAAAATTGGTATGCATGTTGTTCAAGGCAGGAGTATAGGAGCACAGTACATGGCAGTGATTTCAATTTCGATACAATATCGATACGATATTTTGAAAATATCGCGATATCAATATCAATATTTTAAAATGATAAGTATGTAAGTCTTATAAAAGCATAAGAACAAGACGTGAATGGTTAGCAAGGCAATTTGCTTTACGTAGATACTAAAATGTGTCAGTGAACTTGAAAATGAACTATGACTGTCGTAAGTGTCGTTAAATTACGACACTATAGTTAGTTTGCTTCGGTTAATTTGTCATTTTCTGCATTTATTCTCATTATGTTGGTAATGCAGCAATAAAAATATAAACCTCTGGTGTAAAATATCACGATATGTTGGAAATTTTGTGAGATATAAATGATATCGTGATATTATCAACAAAATTCGATTTTTTTCCGCCAATACGATACAATATATTGATATCAAAAATGATATATTGATATTTTCGATATATCGAATCATCACTAGTACATGGTAAGAGCCTATCAGTGTGCCACTTTTCGGAGCAATTCGTGATATTACGCAGCTGTATATATATATAGGCGGACGGCCGCACGATATGCTGTCACTGTACTTTAAGTTGTAAGTTGTGTACGCATGGTACGTTTGTGAAAATAATTTGTCTGTGATGAAGCGTGACGTTTTGTATCCGTGCTGCTACGTACGATTGTCTGTTGTTGCCGCTGCAGTGACCTAATTGTCTGTACGTGATCCAGTTGCATGGGTGAATATATTTTTCTAAACTCTTCAGTTGTTCTATGCTTTGTGAGGCTGTTTGTCTGTTTAACCATAGACACAAAAGCAGGTAAGAGCTTTTAAACAGAGATATGCGAATGTGAACGCGTCCGCGGGGTCAGATATCTTTGTAATTGATCCTCTGTAGGAAAGCATTATTTTAGTAATAAAACAGCAAATATAAATGTACAAAACATAAGTTTATACACTTGTTAATGGCAGCACGTCAGAAATAGCAAAAATTACAAAAGGCGATATTATTCAGCAGCACATTCAACATTGACACACTGTCAATGCGATTGGGCGATATCACTTTTTTGTAATTTTTGCTGTTTTTGATGTGCTAGTTTTTAAATGTTGCCGTTTGCAAGTGTATACACTGATGTTTTCTACATTTATCACTTGTAAATTTTTGACGCGCTACATCTATGCTGTAGGCGTCTGTTTCACGACTTTCGTCCCTCTGTCTGTCTGTTGGTCTGTAACGGATGTATTGTGGCTAGGGGTTAGGTTTTAGGCGTAAATTTTTTACACGAATAATTAGGCCCCGCCTAGCCATGTGTCTTAAACCTAGGCATGCAAAATTTCAGCGTTCTAGTAGGCCTACTACTAGGGGAACATTTTCAAAATTGCGACTGAACAGAGGCGGGGGTAGGAAAACTGTGCATTTTTAATGGAAAACTGGCCATATCTCGGAAACGGTGAGAGATAGGGCCAAGGTTTACTATTAATGACTAATAGAAAGTGGCATATAGGCCTTACGCTCTTACAGATGAGATGAAAATCATCGACCTTGGATGACCTTGAAGGTCAGTACTGCAACAGGAACTGTCTAGTCTGTAGCGCGTCTTCTCTAGCGACAGCTAGGCTTTCTTTTTATTGTCTGGCCAAAGAGGAGTGGCGCCGCACCGCGGCCCTTCCCAAAAATACGCCACTGATTTCCGCTTTTGCAAAATGTTAATTTAAACGTGTTTCTGTGACTTGGAACGCGTGCCCGTCAAATTTGAAGTCTGCAAAATTACTGCAGGTTCAACCGTATTGGAGCTATATATAGGCCAAGCATAAATGCCCAAATTGGGCTGACTGCCTGGTCCGATGCACACGGACAGACGCACAACCGATGAAAACAGTATATCGGCCATTCACTGCGTTAGCGTGACGGCGATAACAAAAAAGTCCAGCTGTCACTAGGGAAGACGCGCTACAGCCTATACAGTTTATGCTGCAGTACTGACCTTCAAGGTCATCCAAGGTCAACGATTTTCATGTCATTTGAAAGCCAATATGTGACTTTCTAGTGAAAGTGATCAGTAGCAATCTAGGTTTTATCTGTCACCGTTTAGCCACAATACATCCGTGACGAACAGACGGACGGACAGACGACAAACGACACATCGTGCCATAGACGCTCGATTAAAAGCATAGGTAGCTGTAGCGCGTCAAAAATGTCTCGTTAGCAGCCGCTTGAACTGTTCAAAGCCGATGCCGTAGTGCGGCGTGTTTCAAATGAACTGGAAGTAGGCAGCAGGCTGCTGTACAGTTTCCAGCTTGCAGCGCGTGGCACACGTTGCGGCAGGTGTCATCGTTTGATGTTTACACAACCCAACCGTCAATTAGTCAGTCAGGCGTGACGGAGAGTATAGACGTCATTATGACGTCATTATCTCTCACGGCAGCAGCAGCACTCATTCAACAATACACTCTCTATAGGCCCACAGCTTATAACGCGTCATGACCAGGCTGCGAACAAAACTGCACGCAATTATTGTTAGAAAACAATCATTATTTATCCACTAGAGCTTCAACTGAACAGAGGCTAAACTCTACGTAGACCACAGAGATGTTAGCCTAGTAGCCCAGAAAAACGAGAGCAAAGGCGAATGTCCAGCATCTTGCATCAACGTGGACCTCCTCAGACCAGAGTCGAATATCGGATAGCAGCAGGCGCGTGGCATGCATAGCCTTAGATCTCCAGTAGGCCTACTAACCGTGTTTCACTTTCTCATCTGAAATCAGCATCTGAATTGCTCGCAATGAACTCTCTTTCTCTCTGGGCATAATACTCTGTAATAAATCGCAATAAAATTATTAGTTTTGTCACGTTACAAATTGACGAAAATTCTTAATCGGTGAGTGAAATTAATACGTTGAAACAAATTGATGATGCGTGAAAAATCTTAGGCTAATTGGTAGTCGTGATGAAGTCTTCTTTACATCAGTATTCAGTAGTAGTAGTAGTAGTAACAGTTTTGTTAAAGCACGTACAGAGCGACGTAACTGAACTCAACTGAGCTGGCGTGGTTTGGTTTTTGATGAACTGACCAATGGGCAAGCAGTAATGCATTACAGTAGGCACCGTCTAACGGTATTGGTGGCGTACGTGACTACGTTTACGTACGCGTCAACCAATGGCCAGTGGGCAAGTCTTGCTTGCCGACTGCAATGGTCAGTTCAGTAGCTTCTATTCCTATAAGCCTACCTGATGGGCGCAACTTGCGCCCGGTGAAAAATAGGGGGAAGTTTTGTTAACGGCGTGGATGAAAACTTTTTATTCAATTTTTTTTACTTCGCAATCTACACCCTTAACAAGACTTTACTGGACAATGAACACCCTTAACAAAACTCTAACTGTTATTTTTTATTTGTTTCTTTTTTTATTTTTCAATATACACATTTAACAAAAAACCTCCTTAGAAACAGAAAGAAGCCCAAGGGTGGGGGGACTTGAGTCTAAA
>Ga0209454_1001227_pt1 | contig 15595 bp, 6 predicted proteins | sample WorMetHERISLAND1_2_FD_187400 | JGI IMG/M metagenome (GOLD analysis project Ga0209454, IMG submission 187400) | Marine gutless worms symbiont microbial communities from Max Planck institute for Marine Microbiology, Germany - Olavius geniculatus... | ecosystem: Host-associated > Annelida >...
GGACACAGTGTAGCCTAAATTCAAATTTTCCACAACCCTCTATAGTTTGAGTAATACGTCTTTTCTGTCCGGTGTCACATCACATCGTCTTGCGACGGTCGCTGGACGCTGAAATGACGCCATGTCTAGGCTTATCTTGTCGAAAAACCTTATTGTTTGTCCAAAAAAATTTGTCCAAAAATGCAAAAGTTGAAACTGCAAAGCTCATTTTTGGAAAATGTTTAAAGCAAAAATTGAAATTCTGAGCACTCTGTTCGAAATTTGTGGCTGTCTGTCGGAATTCTGTCGAAAAATCTGCAGTGTGTGTCGGAACACTGCAACTTTCTGCCTTGCCTATTTTTTTAACTCACGACATCACTTGCTTTACACAGAGACACTCAGCGTAATTGGAGTCGAAAAAAAGTGCCAATTTAAAAACAATTGGGTGCAGAATGTTCAGATGCCCCCATTTTTACGGAATAGGCACCAAAACTCACCGACTACAACCATCACATTCACTAAGCTGTGCTCAATCCCCACATTAGCGTCGCAGTTAGATAAATGGCCTTTGCTGATCGAGTGGCGGCTTATCAAAACACCCACTCAACACTAAATTTTCAACAGAGGTCGCTGACGCTCGCGAAAAAAAACAGAAGTTGCAACGAGACATGCGCGAAAATCACACTTTCAAGGGTCCAGCTCCCTAACGGTGCCCTCTAGAAAAATGTCCAATACAAATTTTGAAGGCCAAAACCAGCTCCATCGTATGCCGGCGACAGGAAAGCGATATAGTTCACAATAAAGTCAGCAGGCGGCGTTAAAAAGCTGAAAAAGGCCAAAAAGGGGTCTTGTTTGGGGGCTTCTGGCCCCGCCGTCCTAGAAGATATTCTAATTATTTTTTCACTGACTGCTAGGGAACGACCAGCGCTAACGAACGTATGCGAAAATATTCTTCCCCGCGCACGATGGACGGGCTTGCGGCAACGGCGAACACGGTGCAAAAAATTGACAATTTTCGCGCCACATTTGGGGGCCTGCGACCCCAAACCCCCAACGCACACCCCTCAAATAAATCGCGCTTTACGTTCAGGGATACCCAGACTATCGTGTCCGGTACTAAAAAATTTTCGGCCGCTTGCAGATTTTCTGGGATAATTTTTGCAATAATTGTCAAAAATGCCAAAAAATTGGGTCAACTTTGCGGGAGGCGATTTCTAAAAATGGGTGAATATTTGGAAATGCATACCCCCTTAGCAAAATAGGGTTATTCTCCAACAACTTGGTAAACGAAATGGATTAATCCACCCTATATGTTCTGCCACAAGCGTCAAAGCGCAAGCGACACCCCGAAATTGGGGGAATCGCTAAACATTCGCCCCCTCATCCCCCGTTCAATCCAGGGAGCCGAAATTTTGCCAAAACACGTCCCCTATAGGAAGCCCTTTGGGGAAAACATTTCAGCGCCTCAGCTCCCTAATAGGGGAAATATGAGGGGTCAAAGAAAAAATTTCCCCTCATGCCCCCTCAAAATCCCTTTGATGTATTCGCCCAAGTTCTGCCCCTGACCATCCGTCAATGTTCCCTACAAATGGCCAAAATTTGGCGCACGTAGCGGCCATAGCTTTTGGGCTAGAAAAAAATGTGGGTTGAGCGAATGACAAGGTACTGCTTCCAGGAATTCCTCAAGCTCGGAGATAGCTTGACACTCCTCTCACACCTCGTTAGTTACCGTTGACTGGTGGCAAGTGTCTCGGCGACTGGGCGACGACCGTCAACGACGACCAGTATTAGATTGGTGTCGGCAATGTCAGAGACGTAAACCAGCTCGTCGGAGTACTCAGTGGCGGCAGCGGCGTCCAGAGCGTCGTCAGTTGGACGTCGTCCGAGTACCGTCGAGCTGCCGTAGATGGACAGAGTGTGCAAACGACTGCTGGCCACGTTGATCGTGTAGTGGACAACTTCATTTACGCACGCGCTCATCGCGCCTAACTCCCCGTCGCCGTTTAGCTGCAAATGTCGTGCAAATACGTGACTGATTTGTAAGTCAAACGAATATTTACATCGCAGCACGTAGAAAATTTCTGTCTTTTTTGTTATCGTATTCAGTTGAAAATAATCTTACCCCGCCTCCAGTCACCGTCTTCACCGACTTATTATTCCGCCGAAACGATGCCGTTATGTTCGTCTTCTGTAGTATATGGAAATACGTTCCACAATTCTAAAAAAGGCGACTGGAGCAGGAAATCCGGATTGAACGTTCAAAAGATTACCGGTTCCATGTGCAACGTTCCCAAAGCACTGAAATTTTAGCACCCCGGTTCCATGTGCAACGTTCCCAAAGCACTGAAATTTTAGCAGTGCAAATGTAATAAATATATTTGACAAAAAATGATCTTAAGTTTGTTTGTTTGTCTGTCTGTCTGTTTGTCTGTCCGTCAGATCTATCAAACCAACTGTTTTTCGAAATACTACACAGCTGTGAGGACCATAAAAAAACGAAAACTAAAAACGAGTTCGTTAGCAGTCAAAATCCAAGGCTTATTTTCCTATTTTGTCTTACTTTGTCACCCCAATACAATACCAATACTTTGCTACTAAACGCTAGATGTGTGTTGTCAGAACAATTCTAATTAAACTGTCTCGGTGTAACAAACAGTGTTGAAATAACGCCAAAACACCATCACTGACATTGCGGCGGTTCAGACATCTGCTAATGCCATTTGTTCGTCGACGTCGCACGAACACTCCGTGACGTAACAGCGTCGTGAATGCGCGTGGCTCCTTGACCTTGAGCGGCACGCTGTCAAGGTCACTCTCGATGTCGTTGATGCTAATGACAATGTCGCCCTGGTCGTCTACCAGGTAACACCTGCGCAGAGCATGTACAGCCAAGCATCAAGTCCATTCACATAGATTTGTTGCACGACAAATTTTCAACAAAAATCCACAACTTGTTGTAAAACAACCAACTAATCTTACAGCAAATAAAACAAACTGTTTTGCAAAAAGTCCGCAGTAAATCCAAATACCATCGTAAGAAAGTTAGCGCGTGTGCAATCGCAGTACTACTTCTGTTCACTCTATCCCCTTATTTTCAATTCGGTTAGAAGAGCTGGTATAAACACGTGAAAATGAAAGTGATGTTATTTCCTAGATGGTATTGGCTCCGCTACTGCTCCGTCTGCTCTAGCACGTTATCGCTAACGTCTGCTAAATTATCGTAGTCTGTCGTGTTGTACGAAGTACTGTAGACGTAGACCTAGTGGCACAGGTTGCTCGCTGTCCGTCACACTGGTAACTGGACGAGCAGCGGTGACGTTGGTCTGACTGTGGGTCTACGGCGGCCAGGTCGAGCTAGTGACGTTACTGTTGGGTAGAATTTAACTGAACACCGAGGAATGGCGTCACACAGGTGATGTGACTGCACTTACAGGCTACTTGTACTTGTTCTGAATTTCTTGAGCAATTTGTTTTACAACAAGTCGACAGCGAACCGATGAAGTCATGCATGTATAGGCCTATAGAGTTCATGTATAGACTGTGACTATCGTGGCGATAGACGTTTACGGCGGCCAGAACGAGCTGACGTAAAGCTGAGTATGACAGCTGGACAGCCAGTACACCCTGAAGATCGTCGTCAGCGCAAGAGCGGCGGTAGCAGAACCCGGAGCGACAGTCGTCGTTCTGTGTGCAAGGACAGCCGTAGCCTTGGCGCCTTCCGACCGCTAACACATACAACGCACACGTGCATACTACCGTATTGAACCGCATCAGTTGTTTTTTTGACGAAATTTGCACGATATGTGACGTAAACACTCCGATATAAAAAGCAAACGTTCCGCTCAATTTCGTACTGCCGTTGCTGATACACAGAAGTTATTTTTTCTAAGGGATTGCTTTGTTATTGGCGCATTCTGCAGTACAGTTCGTCGTTTTCGCTACCAACTCTTATACCAGTTTATTCCAGAGCTATCAACATAATGGTCAATTTCCGCAAAATGCGTATTTATTTTATAACTTGCTAGCCTAAAGACAAGATAAGCGGCAGCCAATTATCAATCGGCTACGCTTATTATTTTCCTACCCGCTTTATGGTACACGATGTGTTGTGAGATAGGGTGTTTATATTATCCGAAAGTTTTTCTAAATTACAGTAAGCAATCTTTGTGGCACAAAACAGGAAACAGCTAATTTAATCAATTGAAAACCCGCAATAATTTCTGAACGCTGGCGCGATACAGACCCATGGCGCTGACAGTGCACTCAGGCGGACTGGCAGGCCGCGAACGATGCACGGCCCGCGACAAAGTCACGTGACTCGTGACGTCATCACGCCCGACTATGACGTCACGTCGGCGTGGACCGGAAACGGAAGTGACGCCTCGGTTGACGGCTGCACGCTGGTACCACGACAACCTGTAATTCATCACACAGCGGCGACTGCTGAGATAAACAAAAACGTCGTCGAACTTCGTGAAATGATCAGCGGCGACACGAACGCAAAGAAATTACCATTTCATTCTCTGTTTATTGACAAAATTCCACTTTAGAAATTGCTGAATCAGAACAGGTGATATACCTGAATAACGTTGTCATTTCTGAAAATAACAGTCACTGTCAAAGAACTACAAAAATGCCATTATAAGTGGTTATAACGACCACGAAGTATACATGTGTAACTTGTGTAAGTCAGTGTAAGCGGTTGACGACGTTAACACTGGGCCTACGGTTGTCAGCAGCGCTCATGAATGTTTCTGGTAAACGACTGACTGCTAGTCTATGTCTGATAAGCCAACGGTCGGTTAAAACATTCCACGCTTATGGTAAGAATGAAGTAGACCATAAAATGAACATAGGCCTAATCAGACCGGGTTAAGTCGAGTTCGGCGTGTATCTGTAAGCCAGGATAGATTCGCAGAACGCCGGTAGAGGTTGCCACGTACGTCCAACGTATCAGCGACTGGAGTTCAACGTCACGATCCTTCCAGAACGACTCCATGTAACTTGTCAACTTCACGTCCGATCTGCCGTGTTATATCGTCATTCATACATCACCGCAGAAAACAAGAACACTGACAACAAGACTGTATAAACTTGAGTAAGTTAACATATTCGAATTGCAATTTATTAAATTGACTACAAAAATGATCAGCTAACAAAAATGCGTTGGCGTGGTGAAAACTTACTGGCGTCGTAATCAGTTAAAGAGAAGAATATTTTTCGCCCATATTTTCCATTCCATTCCACACGTTCTTATAACTCGTTTCGCAAACTTCTAGCTTTTTATGTTTTTTTTTCATTTTTTTCGTACTTTTTGTTTCTATTAACGCCTTTGAAAGCACCGTTGGGTACCTTAGTGTAATTCTGTAAGTAACTGACTTCTCAATACGACTGATTCAACAAAAATCGCAGTTTTCATTACACAATATCGGTAATAGTTATCACTGTAAATCATCAGACCTATCGAAAAACGTGAGTTCATCCAAGATTCATCAAAGTGGGTTGGTGGCTTGGCGTAGCGGTAACACGTTGTGTCCAGGTCGGGTTAATACTTTGATGGGTGACTGCTTGCGGGCAGGTAAACTATCTCGGTAGTTTACAGTAATAAATTCATCAATTACGACCAAAAAAGTGTTTGTACCTCAAAGGTAGTTCTCTCGGTAGTTGATGCTTGTAACCAGCCCGCCGCCTCGGTCAACTCAGCCTTCTATCCCTCCGGGGTAAGTAAATAGAGTACTGGCCTATCTAGCTGGAGTTAAGGCGGGGCGCGTTTTCCTGTGTGATCCCATACGGCAGGTGACGCTGCGTAGCTCTGAAATAAATTTGCTATAAAGAGCTATACACCACCTATTAACTACCTTTAATCAACTAGGCTACTCGCAATACAAATATTGTCGGTAAGACGTGAGAACGGTAGACATAGCTTGTATCACTACCTGACGAGTGGTCGGAGTACTGCTCGTGAGCACGGCTGTTCAGTGTCTACCGAGTTGATGAGCTGATGCAGTTCACTCACGGACGGCCGCAGTCTTACGGCGTCACAGAAACTACTCGTCATCAGCTTGACCAGCGAGTGATCTTTGCTTATTGTCATTCCTGCGTATATATCAAAAAGCGAGGACCATAAACCACTGCAAACTGACTCATCTGATCTCGAGTAATTAAATTTTAATTAAACAAATAACTAAAACGGCAAACAAACTTAAATTAAAAGCGAAAAAGTTGATACAAAAATAAAAAGTAAAAAAAACTACAAATTTACGGTATTTGCTTTGAGTGGAAGATATATGAATGTAGTTTTGTCTGTAAATAATGTGCGACAGTTAGGGTAAAAGTAGGTTCTGGGCAATAATAATCTACGAGATTTGTATAAAATATCTCGAGCTAAATACGAAGCCAGACATTCAATGATATTACGTCTTAACAGCAAATAGCAACAACTTATTTTACTTCTCTCTGTTAAGCAACCATGCACTAGACGAAAAAGTGGTGCAATGCAAAAGCAATATAACTTGGAATAACTTCAGAGACACTATACATTTGCTAAAGCGAGCGAGTTTTAGCTTTTCGCCGCCAACTTGGTACGGTGCGCGAAAGCGAACCGGCACACACCAGTGATGCCCCGTTTACACGAGGAAGCAAACTTTATGAAGCAAACTTAGAGCACACGTCGTGCACGTGTATAATGAATGCGTTTGCTTCATGTATGCTTTCTCGTGTAAACGGAGTATAATACTCCGTTTACACGATCGAGCAAACATCAAGCAGGCCTGATGGAACCCCGCCCCCTGGATCAAGTATAGGCCTAGGCTTAGCCTACAGCTATCACGTGTTATATAGGTCTTCCAATTACAACCCGCCGTCCTCCTAATTAGCATGCTAATTACCACAGCTCATCGAGCTAGCTGGATGAACCCGTTTACACGATCGAGCAGACGTCGAGCAATTAGCACGTGTATTTTGAATACATTTGCTCGACGTTTGCCAGATGTTTGCTCGATCATGTAAACGGGGTATAAAGCAGACAGACGACCGACCTGTGTATGAGCGGTGTGAGTCAGTAGGGTTGATCGTGTCATAGACATGCGGCAGTTGCTTCTTGTAGCCAGTAAGTTGATGCAGGTAACTGATTGGCGTCAGCGCATCACCGGAACACTGATAGCGCAAGTCATGCGTTGCTGCGCTACACCGCATCACCAGCGACCAGTCTGTCGCTATTCATACAACCAACGGCCATTGCTATACTGTAAGCACGCGACAACTGCTCGTTTACTTACTTATTTACTTACTTACGTCTACTTACTAATGTTTTGCACAGTAGAATTTGTAAGTTCCCAGCATGTAATAAACAGCAATAATTGTTCGTCAATATTTGATCAGCAAATAGTTGTTTCGTAACGTCGCCATGCAACACAGTTAACTCGTAGCTTTACTGAGCGGCTACGGTCTAACTGTAGCGTATATTCAGTTAAGGTTATGAACAATCTACCTATTTATCGAACATGAAGAGTTCTGCAGACATAATAACACTGTAAGCATTTAATATAACAATGACTGACAAGCTGTATTTGTAGTTTTGTAGGTTCTGTTGGCAAAAAACTGCACTGAACTGAACTGAGTTTATTAAACACACTTGCAGCTCGGAAGCTGAATAGCTGAATATATACAGTGACGCATAATTAGCGAAATATGCAAAACATGCAAAAATGTCTGAATAGCAAAAAAAACTCATAGCTAAACAAAAAAAATACAAACAAGCAGTGTATACCGGGTATAGGCGTAACGAAGTAATGCGAGGATGACACTTGGCGCCAGTAGACGGAGCCACTGTAGACGCTAGCGTCCACTGCATCTCTGTTGATGAACACCTCACCTGTGTGACGTCGCGTTGCCATGTCAACGACGCGATCGAACTCGCCAGGTGAACCGTTGTCCGTTGTCTCCAACTGACGCACGTCAATTGCCTACCAGTATCGATATACAAGTATTTAACTTAATTGGAAAATAACGCTGTTTTGCTTTAACTTATTAGTCTATACCATAATAATTATAATATAGCGAGACTAGGGCATCGTGGAGGCCACACGCCTGGCCAAGTTGGTCGCTGTTTTGTGATAGGCCTACCACAACGTGTTGTGTCGGACTAACTCTCTTGTTTCTTACGTTGCCGTGCCATCGTAGACGACGTTGGGGACCATGCGACGCCAGAGCACTCTGTACTCTGAAGCCTGATAATCCGCGTCGGGCTCACGTTATCTTTTCATGATTCACGCAAAACTATCCGAATACTTCAGTCTCTGACGCCCCCTTGGTCTCCTCTTCTCTATTATGCGCGAAAGCAGCTACTGCTTTCAGCGCGTCTTAAATTAGCCATCGCAATTCTGTATGTCCGTCTGTCTGTCTGCACACGGGTGGATCAGTCAAAAATGGTGCAAGCTAAGATCACCAAATCTTCACCGTCGGCTGCCTGGAAGACTCTAGTTTCAGGAAACGTAAAGCTTTTCCATAAATTCGAAGGGGTCCCCTGGAACGAGGGCGCTAAATGAGAGGGGGTGGGCAAAATTTGCGATTTTTGGCCAATAAGTCGCTGTATCTCAGTAACGGTGCGAGATAGAGCCTAGGTTACTATCAATCACTAATAAGAAGTTGTACACTGGCTCTCGATTGGTGCCGAATTCAATGACCTTAAATGACCTTGAACGCCAAAATAGAAAGTTTTAAAATTTTTTGGCGATTTCGAGCTGCGACACAAGTCTATATCATTCACAAGGTGGCGTCACGGAACTATAGTTATGCGATCCAGATAAATAATTTGGTATTTGTATATTAGCTTAGCGTGAACCTCCAAATTTTCAGCTAAACTACTGAACCAAAAGTGCTATAAGCTTTCGCGCGTCTCGTGAGCATTAGCTCAAATTTCTTGTTTTCCAGTTGCCACGAACTTTACAAGATGAGAAAAGTTCGTGATTTAAACAAGCTAGAGCTAGTGTAGTAGACGTTGTGGAATTGGTAGTGCAACGACAAAACGTTTGACTTGCGATCGCGAGGTCATTGGTTCCACCCTCGGTAGAGACGCTATCAAGTGGTTACTACTTGGATGGGTGACCCTCTGCGGACAGGTAAACCATATCGGTATTATAACAAACACCAAGGTCAACTCAGCCTTCCATCCTTCCGGGATAGTAGGTAAATCGGTTGTCTGGCTGGGTTAGTGTGGGGGCGACGGGCGTTCAGTTGTTTCGGGTGGCAGGTAATATTGTGTTTCGCTCCATAGCTATAAGATGTGTTTCCCATGAAAAGCTATACCCTTTTTAAACCTTTAAACGTACTTCATCGTCGACGAGCATGTGTGGGAGTAGCGGATGGCTGACAGTGGCGCCATGCAGCGAGTGAACGACGAACGACTCACAACCAGCTGGAACAGCAGTGTCCAGCCGCTCCAGTGCCTGCTCAATATGGGCTACCGTAATGTCAGCTCCCACCACGCCTAGAAGTCTGATGTGCAACATCATCACTGATATGATATACATACAGCACAAGACACCATATCTTTCAACAAACACTAGCTGGTGAACTAGAATAATTCATCAGCAGAAAACAAATCGTTCCAAGAAAGCCTACAACCGAAAACGAGCACAAATCAGTGAAAAAACAATCTATTCGTAATGGTATATCTTATTAGCACAAGGCACCAGTTACTACATGCGCGCCAGCGCTGACGACAAACGGTCATTGATAGTAAGCGCTCGTAAAAATAAGCTTACAGTCTCAAAATTTAAAAATATATTTTAGATCTACCGTCAATGTATACCGTATAAACCTTGAAACTAATTTTCTATCATAAAAGCAAAAGTTGGTAAACTGGACTAAGTTTAAGAAGTCAACTTTACAACAACAGTCGTCGAAACATCAAATTTCTTAAACGTGCTCCTAGCTAGATTTAGAGAAGGGCCGCGGGAATGTAACAAGAAAAAGGCAGAAAAAAGGAAAAGGAGAGAAAAGAAGGGATTTGTGAAACATGCTCCGAAAACCCGGGAGATAGACGTCCCTGGCGGCCAAAGACCTGTGTGAGAGGTTACTGTAGACTGGCAGTGAGGCGGTGATGACTGGCTGTGTCTGCGGCGTGGTTGACGTCGTGGCTGCGCTCACGTATGGCAGCGTCCAGCGTACTTCAGCACTCACTGCATCCGCCGACGACGCTCTGTGATGTCCTTGGTCTAGAGCGTCAGCGAGACGCTCGGCCGGCCAGGCAACTACCACGCCGCCGCTACTGCACGCCAGACTCAGCAACTGCTGCTGCTGCTGATGATGATGATGTCGTATCCAGATAAAAGTCATATCCAAGCATTATGAGATTCAAACCACGCCCTCTATCTGTCAGTGTATTTACCTGTTTCATTATTTGATCTAGCGAATTGTTCAACCCAGCAGAAAGTTTGCTGTTGAAGGTACTATGATCGACTGAATGATCGATGATGATGATGATGATGAGGTCGTGTGTCGACGTCGGAATGAGGCTGTTTGTGCGGCGTCACGATCACAGCAGATACAGTCACCTGCATCATCAGCATCAACAACTTTATTATTAGCCTACCCGTTTCTTCTGCACAAGGCAGCACAAACTGTGCGGCCGTCTACCTTTACTCTTGCTCTGGTGAACGTTTACACCGATTATGGTTGTTTTGTTTTCGAGATAAAACTTGGAAGCCCCTGGGGAACAGACAAACGAACGACACCTGTAGTGCCAGTGCTGCCTGTTAGGACAACCGCTCCACAAATCTGTTTCACTTTTCATTTTTACCCTCAAACTTTAAATCCGACTTCTGAACATGCCAAACGCTTTAAGGCAATCTGTATAATTATTTAGTTCAACGTTTTTAGCACGAACATTGCTTTGCATTCATAGTCACACTGAAAATAATGTATCTTCTGTAGAGATTACCTTGAAGCGTCTGTCAGACTGCAGTCGTGTCACGAGTGAAAGTAAACGATCCTCTTCACACTGGCCGTCTGCAACGCAATTAAACACGCCAACACGTATATCACAGTACACGAGGCGTCACTACAGCGCTATCCACTAACCACTAAAGGTATGCTTTCTTAAGCTTTTTGTTAGATTACAATTTTCTTCACGTTGTTCCTATGCCCCTTTCCTTCGCACAATCCTACTCCAGCACGACCAATCATTATTTAACGTTTTTTGGCTGCAGCTATTGTTTCACTGTTAATCGCACGACGCTTAGAGCCTAAATCTTTTTAGAACAAGTAGTAGCAAACAGAAAAATAATACGAACTGCAACGTAATAATAACAGCCATAATGACCATGACTCGTAATGCATAATTCATACGTCGTATTAATTATTAATAAACGTCAATTAACTTCCTCGCAATCTTGGCTCATCAGTCATCACATTTTGTTATAGACACGCTAACTTTGAACAGACCTGCTTCTGATGCCGAACATCCAATGACAGTGACGTCACTGACAATAATGATGACGTCACGACAGCTGGCGCCGGCGCTCGGCTTCGTCGACCGGCGGAACACACGAAACGCTGAAGTCACGGCTTCTCTACACATCGCCGCAAACAAAAAAAGTAAGGCGGGCGTTAAAAGGTCAAAATGGTGTGGTTTTCCCCAGGGCAGATTGAAGCAAAAAGCGTGTCAGTTTTCAGCTAAAAGTCACAAGTCACTGCGGACGCCCGCATATTTTGAAGGCATTGGGACGGCATCTTTGACTGTTCTGTTATTTTAGGTACGGCACACATTATGACTTTGACTGATTCGTTGATTGATTGATTAAATGATCTGTTATTGACTGACTGATCGCTCGATTAACTAATTAAATAATTCATTAATTCATTTACTGAGTTAATAACGGCAATGCGACAGATCAAACCCTAGGTGATAGCGATGCGTCGAAGACGGCTGTAGACTGAACAGTGACGTCATCAGTCGCTGATTGGTCATCGCACTGACCGGAAGTAGATAAGGACAACCGGTCAACGTGGAGTTTCCCACGACCACATTTACTGCGTCACCGACAGTCAGCAGTCGCAGCAGCTGTGACGTCACCGTGATGTGGTCGATCCAGCTGCAGAACGCGCGCAAACGCCAGACATTTTGCTCTTCATCGGATGAGTTAATTAATAATAATCATTAAATTTTAAAACAATTTTTATTCTATTCCAGATGTGGAATGTGATACAAATGACCACCAAACCTGATTCCATTTGGCCTCACCTCATAATAATTTCATCCAAATACTTTAATATCTTTTTGACTAATCGTATACACGCAAACCGCAGAAAAAAAACAGACACTGGTAAAATGTAGTCTTTTTTCCTCTATTTCAAACAATTCAATCTACAATACTAAAAATGTAAAAATCAATCATAAATTTTTTCACGTGGCTAAAACAGCCTAGGCTATCACGAAGTTCACGAAGACGCAGTACAGAAATTTAACAAATAATGTCAGGGAATGACTTCTGAAATAAAAATGTCTTGAGCTGACGCCGAAAAGTTGACAGAGATGTAGCAGACTGAACATCATCTGGGAGAGAATTCCAGAAAATGGAGGCTGCTACAGAAAATGAACGACGGCCAACTGTTGATAGACGGTAAGGTGGAACAACCCTGCAGCTGGAGTGTGAATGCCGACCGCAGACGACGACGACCCGGTAGGTCTGACGCCAGAACGAGTTGATTCAGTTTTATGACGGCGCCATACCGTTCAACACACGATGTGCCATGAGCGCCAGTTTGAAGTTGACCCGCCGCCAGTGTATAGTACCGCGAGGGCGTCAGTCACGTGGTCGTAGCGACGGAGTCGGAACGTCTTAATCGTGAATTGTAACTATCATTAACAAGCCGTTTAATTTTATATTGACGTAGCCTATAGATTTTGATTGTTTCATCATGCCGGTGGAATTATGTTGTAGCATTTGGCTGAATAAAAGCGATGAATATAACATCTATAAGTGGCGTTTTCAAACATGCTGAGTCGTTCGATTGATGATTAGAATATTCTGCCATGCACCGAGCAAAAGAGAATCTTCATTCGCAGCTGAAATGTGTCCTTTGATCGATTTGGTCGCGTATGCAAAGCAGCGAGTGATAAACAAAGTACAGTAGTTTGAATTGTTATACAGCGTTTGAATTGTTAAAAAATAGATGGGGGTTGAATTTTTCGACTGCCATAGGTCGACTAAAATTGTGATGTAAATCGTATGTATATACAGCGTGTGGTATATAGCTGGCCGCCTGACCACAAAGTACATAATTTGACAGTATGTTGGAAGGGTTGAGAAAACAGTTGGGGGTTTAAACCTTCCAATGCCCCCCGGCAATTCAAACACTATATAGGCGAAGTGGATCGTGCAGTCTGTTGCCGCGAGTTATCAACGTCAGTGCAGCGTCTGCAGCTGTGCGATTAACCCGCGACCTGTCAATCACCCTGTGACACCGCTGGTGGTCTCTGAGGGGTCAGTGCCGAGTGAACGCCGGTAGTCCAGGCAGGCGGTCATTGCCAGGTGGATAATTGGCATTGAACGTTTGACGACCCGACCTGACCCGACCAGATCACACAACGCAATTAATCCAGCTTATCCGAGAACTGGGCGTTAACCCGGTGAATAGTAATAATACTGGTACCGGTAGTAATGATACGCAGCTTTATAAAGCGCTAGTTTTACGCAGAACGATAAAGTCGCTGGAAAAAATATTTGAAAATCGCAGGTGAAATAAAAGCCTAGGGCAGGGAAAAAGCCGGAGTAGCAACTAGCAAGGAAAAAAGCAGGAAATAAAATGTTAAAGTTCCCGTAATTTTTTTACAATCGGCGACGCCACAAATTGACGTTGTCACTTTCCGTAAGAAAACGGAAACTATAAAGGGCCAATGATGACGATTTTGTGTAGTCTACTGACTTTCTGCTTTTGTGCGTTTTATTGTTTTTGTACTTCGTGTACTTCGGGTCCAATCAGTAGTCAGATGGGTGACGGTCAGCATGCGAGACGTAGCCAAATGAACTGTCCCTCTGTTGGTAGGCGCAATGAGCACAGCAATAACTGGGGCGTCAAAACGCACATTGAGGATACACTAACCCGTGACCGTGACCTCGCAGTGTAAACGGGTGTCTGGCTGGGAACTAAAAAACTGGGATCAGCGCCGTCGGGTTTTTACGTTGTTTACTTCATTTTGGCGCTGTATGAATTGGTATTTACTTACTTACTTACAAATAAATACGATATCGAGACGGATAAACTGACCGTTGGCGGTTGGTAGGATTGAGCAGTATGATGACGTTGCTATGACGTGCAGTGGCCGCCTGTCTGTACCACAGACGCCCCTTGTGGTCCAAGTTCACTGCAGTAGATGACCATGTCACGTTAGGCCACTGACGCAGCGTTCCTCCGGCCGCTGAGCCGAAATAACTCATACTGCAACCAACAACGAAACAATAGAGTAATAGGGAATGGATGTTTAAACCGTCTCCTGTTTTTACGCCCATCGAGGTGGCTTAGTGGAATAACGGTTAAGACGCTGGACTTACGATCGTAAGGTCGTTGGTTCGACTCGCGTTCGGGTCGCTATCAAGTGGTTCATACTTGGATGGGTGACTGTGTGATCCGATATGTCAGGTGACGCTCCGCAGCTCTAAGGTAAAAATAGCTATACCATTTTAATATCGAGCTGATGTTTTACGTGATGTCGGGCAGTTGGCGAGTCCGGCGAGCGAGCACGCGGTCAAGACCGGAAGTCCACGTGACGTCATCGATGACGTCAGACTGCTGTAGAGAGAGACCAGCTTGAGGTTCAGCTGGCACCTGGTTTCTGCTTTGCTGACGCCGGTGATGAAAGTCGTGTAATTCTGCTACGTCGAGAACCATCTGTTTGACCATGTCAGTCACGTGCGATATTCTCTCACCTACAAGCCAGCGACAGCGTGTCACATCATTCGCAATCCAATGCGACATTATTTACAAACACTTTTCGTTTGCGTAGCCTGAATGCCTGCTGTAATGCACGTAGGTTACGATGTAGGCCTACAGATTTACTGACGTTTTACAGCTAGGCTATTTGGCGGTGTTTAGCAAAATCATTAAGGTTGAGTCTAATAAACGACTAGGTCTAGGCCTGCTAGTAACATTAAGAGACTCTGCAGCAAATACGATCTTAAAAAACGTCGCGGAGAAGTCTGGAACTTTAACGCTTGTGTGCCCTATCTGACCTTGAGCAACTATTACGTCATCACGAACTGTGTCGTCGGAACGACGGATCGCTTGTCGCAGGCTACAGTACACGGAACGCGCAAACTTCGGAGCCCACTAGAAAAATGAACTCTGTAGACATGATATAGCCTAGTGATATGAGAAGAAAAATGTGAGTGAACGAAATAAGAACCGACCGAACATAGCTGCGACGTCGAGCACGTGTTGACTGATGTTGACGTCATCGGACGCCTGCAGTGACGTCATACAGACGCTGTTGTCGTACAGCTGCTGCAGCTGGTCGTGACCGAGGGCCCGCGTTGCAAAATCATCGAGTGTAAGTGATAGCGACTCAGCCCACCACGAAACATTCACCGACAATCCGATGTGGTCACCCGTACTA
>Ga0209454_1001228_pt1 | contig 15595 bp, 12 predicted proteins | sample WorMetHERISLAND1_2_FD_187400 | JGI IMG/M metagenome (GOLD analysis project Ga0209454, IMG submission 187400) | Marine gutless worms symbiont microbial communities from Max Planck institute for Marine Microbiology, Germany - Olavius geniculatus... | ecosystem: Host-associated > Annelida >...
AGAATCCAGGATTCCTTTCGGATCACCCCCAAAATTGAATCACTGGTAGTTTGTGCCATGCCCGACATACCCTCAAAATTTCAGAAAGATCCATCCATAACTTTTTGAGTTATCTTGCTAACAGACAGAAAAACAAACAAACAAAGTCTGGCAAAAACATTACCTCCTTGGCGGAGGTAATAAATAAATACGGATAGCACTAGTATGTCCACTGAATTCAGAGGTGCTGGACAGAGAGTTATTTTCTATTTTACACTGCACTGTAATATGTGCAAACTAATGATGAAGTCTCACGTTTAGTGGTCGATATGCACACAGCGTGGTGGCAGAGACGTGTCGACGTGGCTGGTAGTCAGTGTCAAGGACTAGTGGCGCCACCTGTTGAACACGATGGCGTAACTCACTGACTGCCTCTTCACACTGACAGACTGACAACTTTATGTCCTGACACAACAACGCAAACCATCAATAGCGTATATCTCACGGAACAATGTAGACCACACTATCTTGGCAAAAATACTTCACTAACTACGATAATAGCACATCTGGTTCACTCGTGACATGTGATGCTATATACAAATGTGCTTGAATGATTGACAGAAGAAACAGAAATTTTATATCATGCCATTTATCAGGTACACTCTCACGGCCACGTAAGATAGATGTCAGTCTCTGTAACAGAAAAGAAAGACTGGGGTCAAAGCCCCCCCCCTTGCCAGTCAAAATTTGCACTGCAAGTTGCAGTCAGACCAACATGTGCCATGCAGTGACGCTACACAGCACCGAATGTGTTCAGCCCTTGCTATCAACAAATATCACAGTGAGTGTTTCACTGATGCAGTGTAAGCCGACAGACCTGTAGCTGATGAATGAGCGTTTCACTGACGTCCAAGCCGACATGTTGCCGCTCATCAATCTTATCAACAGAGCTCGTCAGTTGACACAGACGCTCTTCCAGCCTCGCCACGTCATCGTAAAACTGTTAACCATCACACAACGACATAAGCTACAGAGATTCTCAACTTCAGCAGATGACAAGTCATTCTACGCTGTGTCGTTAGCAGTGGAGACTTTTAAACTGAAAACTGGCACATCAGTTTCTTCTGTCCTGACAAATGTTCACACCAATTTTGGTTTTTCTATGTCTTTCTGTTTTCAAGTAATTGAAATAGAGAAGTTCCTCAACTCTTACAAGGCTCGCATCACTGCAGGCGTGACAGATGTTTGCCCAGACTGTGGAGTGGCACCACACTCCATTGAACATTTGTTCCAGTGCCCTGCCTGCCCGACAAAACTGACAACTGAAAACCTATGGGACGCAGTGGCTGATTTTCTCAAGCTTGATGACAACTGAAGAAAGGAGGGGAGCTGTAGACTACAACAACAATGTAATGAAACCCATGGCTTTGGTTTTGCTGATCATAACTAAAAAAAGACACAAAACTGCACAAAAGACCGTAAAACCTACAGTGAAAATCAAACGTATAAAAGACACTGGAAAGAGACCTGACGTGAATAGGAAGCATGCTCAATGTGAACATGCATACAAGTGCCAAGCTGGTGAATCCATGCCCACTGCTGGTCCACACTACCTTGACAACTCTATGCACAACAACAGACCAGGTAAACACACCTGCGTTACCATGACAACCCCAAATCATATCATCATTGTCGTTGTCACCATCATCAAAACTATCTTCTGTTAATATACATAAACTGCCAGTTTACCACGTTACCACGACAAGTAAAACCTATAACCTGCATGCAGCAGCCATCTCACATTACCTTAAGAACTCCACAAAGAATACATACATATGCTATCACAATAATCAGTGTTCGGTTCACTCCAGTGAGAGAGACTTAATGTTTATCCAGTCTTACAGCAAAGCTATCACACGGATGCTAAAGTAAATTAATGCCAAAAACCCTGCTTAACAGTTCACTTTGGAGATGATAACAAAAACAGGAAAGTGATGACAGCAGGTGACAAATCTTACTTGTACAATGGCAGCTGCAGGATGCCTCGCTGACGAAAGTCGCTCGGCGTGACATTTCAGTTTGGTCATGTCAGCTTCCAGCACACCGACGTCATCAACCAGGTCCTGGCAGATAACAAACAATGCAATGTTCAGCTTCATTACAAGTTTCATTCCCATTTACCATGCCTTCCTGACCAACAAAAAGTGACAGTAAACTACTTTATGGAGTGCACCTAATAAGTACAATTTTACATTTATCTGAGTTTCTGGCTAATAAATAAGTAAAATGTAAACTTATGCAGCGTACTCCGTTCAAAGAAAACTCCAATGTACTGATAAGACTAAAAACCACTCAACAAGACTGATTTTAAAAACTGTTTACTACAGATGACAAAATCATACGCTGGACTTCTGAATTAATTTAGTAATGAGTTCAAAAACATCCAAAACAGTGATGACCATACTGACTATATGGACGACCAGCTGTGTGTACATGTATAATATAACGGCACAGAGTCATGGCAGTGTATTGTAAGTACATGATGGAAACATGTCATGTCATCGGGGTGGGTTAGTGTGACAGACCAGCCTTGTGCGGCAACATTCAGCTTAATTCTCTATCTTCCTCAATCTTTTACAGCAAAATATAACAGCATAGTGTCGCCGTTAGAAACCTGATGGAAGCGTGTCATGTCATCGGGCTGGGTGAGCGTCGTAGACCAGCCCTGGGACAACACTCGGTCTTCAATGTGACCCAGCTGCGACATGAGATGAGCCGCGGAATGCAAGTAGTCTAAGAGAGACTCGGTGTTCTGCTGGCGTAGTGATAACAGACCCTAGAGCAGCCACGCACAATACATACCACTGAAATGGCCTCAGTGAAAAGTTTAAAGGGCTAAGTGTGTATGGCTCTTCGTGGAAACTCACTTCAGAGCTACAGAGCATCACCTGCCATATGGGATCACACAGTGTTACCTGCCACCAAACACAGTTAAATGCAGCCTACCTTAATCCCAGCCAGCCAGGCCAGTACTCGATTTACCTACCCCAGAGGGATGGAAGGTTGAGTTGATCATCTACACCCACTTTCAGTCACAAACTAACAGGAAATGTAAGACATGTGGCTATTACTAGATACAGATGCTGACAGTCAAGAATAATGCAGCATATAACACAAGACACTGTGATACGTGTACATTAACCTGGATAAGAATAGTTTATTATAGTACTTGCTGTAAATAAAACAGAATGGCTAACAATTAGTGACATTGCACGTCACACTTATATAACAAAAGTAATCAGAGAACAGTACACATCAGTCTGTAACAAGTAAAAATAAGTGTAAATGTCGATCAAGTGTTGTCATTATCTGCAGCCATCAGCCTAGCTATAGTACTCGCCCAATGCACAACACAAACATAAACCTTAGAACCCTGACCTTTAATCTTATGAACCAAAAATTGAAACAACAGTTAAACCGGTTCTGGAAACATTCACATAAATTTAGTTTTGTTACATCCTTTTGTTCTAGAGTTAAAACTGCATATGCGACAAACAGAGACAAACGAGCAAGACCTATAAGACAGAATAACAGAGCAATAACTGGTGCTCACCGTAAGCTGTGAGTAGCCAAGTTGTAGCCGAGATATTTGTTCGTTTATCATTCGGCCTGAGTCACTAGCCCCTCGTGCAGCAGCCTGTTTCTGCAATTCAAGTCACAAAACATCATTCACTAAGTCATAAGTGGAGCAGCATCCATACACCCCAAAGGTAATAAGTTGTAACAGCCTGCATTACTGCTACTCTTGATGCTGCTGCCACTACGACCACCTACTACTGCTCAAGGACAAAAAATCGTGGCCTTGGCTCTAGTAAGTAAGTAAGTAAAATGTAAATTTATACAGCGCATATTGTTAAATTAACCTCTAATGCACTTGTCACAATAGTACAATGTCACACACTGGATCTCTGAGTTCATCTGGCAGTGAGTTCCAGACCGTTGGACCAACAACAGGAAAAGCCCGACGGCCGTACATCTTGAGTTGACAGCATGGTATAATGAGCCGGTGTCGGTATGCAGAATGTAATACATGTCGAGATGCAACGATGGCTGGGGTGATGTGCTTGGCGTGGTACCGAGGTGCTTGTCCGTGCAAACAACGGTACGTCATGAGGCCGAGCTTGAAGGTGACCCTTTCAGGCACATCCAGCCAGTGCAGTTAATCATGCAGGAGTGTCGGCATACCACGATCAAACTTCTTCGTGTCGCCTATTACTCGGGCGGCGGCGTTGAGCACTCGTTGCAGCTTATCTGTGATCGTCTTCGAAGCTACTGCATAGACAGCACTGCAATAATCAATCCGTGACGTCAGGAAAGCATGCACAAGAGTTGCTGCCAATTCTTCGTCAAGCGACCGCCAGATGCGACGAAGTTAGCGCAGCCAGCAGAAACCAGCTGCACAGGTTTTCGAAACATGCTTCTCGAGGATCAGATCCAATGAAAAAACAAAAGACCACTGGCCGTGGACTTGGCCTTGAAAATGCTGGCCTCAAGCCCATCCCTGCCTTCTACTATCACTATGTTATTTCTGGTTTGGGGTTGACCAGCAAATTTAGTTCAGAGCTACTCAATCAAAGAAATTCATACAAACAGATGCCCTTCCTTTCTAAAGCAAACAGCAGCATCAGAGCACGGCATCATGTATGTATATGTGGCAAAAACTTAACGATGGCCATACACTGACAGATGTATCTGCAAATTTATTTCCACTCTCTGATAATAACTGCAACCTACAACCCAAACACCTTCACCATGCAGTTCCCACAACAGTTTCTCACTGACAGGCTTCATTTACTTGCAGTATGTCAATAGAAGAAACCGATCTATTCATTCCACATCCACCATATTACATCATCTCCTCAGACTCAGCGGGCTACTATTTGCCAACACTGAAGGCTCTATGGCTTCAGTTACTTAATTTACTTACTTTGTTGTATGACTTTATAAATTATAATGATAATAATACTAATAACAATAACACTACACTTTGTAGAGTGTCATAACAAAGATAAAAAGGCAATGTTGTTGAATGAACGTGTTTTTAGATTACGCTTAGAAGTAAGTGCCTTGTGCTGCCTCTGGGCACAACTATAAACTGGCAGATTGGCTGAACGACAGTTCAGACAACTAGCCACTGTTAAGTAGTGTGGTGGTTGGTACATGTACCTTGTAAGAGCAGCACGTCTGTACTTCAGGATGAAGATCCTGAGTTGCCTGCTGCAGCCTCCGAAGCTGGTCCAACGACGTCTGTGTCTTGTCCACATCACTGCCATAGTCCACCTTCACCAGCTCATCCTGAGCCATACAGTGCAATGTAATGGTAATATAATAGCAATGAAAACAGACAGTAACATAGCAATGCTATCGTCATGAGACATAACTTGGGTGTGTTGTTGACAAATCCAAAACAAGAAATATTATTAGATTGTGACCAGATCTAATGTAACTCCTCGCGCGCATCATTTCCTTTTGTATTCCTATAAGAGCTTTTTTGTTTCTTTCGGCTTGCATTAGAAACCCGACATCTAACTGAGACCTGTTTAATATTATACTAATAGTGACTGGCGTCGAGGTCGTTATTGGAAATTGTCTCCCCAAAGTTCATAAAATATTGCCAATTTTAGGAACTGAGAGGAAAACATTTCCAATAATGGTCGATGACGCTAGTTGCCATTTGTCTTGTTATACCTCAACGCATGCGTCTATCTGGCACCATTATGGAGATATGGCACCTCAAAGATAATGGGGTCACAATCTTGACCTTTTGGGGTCACGTGACGTCACCGGTCACGTGACCATTTGACTCCCGACGGTCGACTTCCTATAAGTGGTCCACTGTGACCATGCGTCTAATTAGCACCGTTATGGTGATATGGCCATTTGAAGTTCTTCCAGGAAGGCTCTTCCAGAAACAGAGGTCGGTCGTTGGTCGGTCGGTCCTCAATATTACACTGATCTCATATACTCCTCTTCGCTACGTTAGGAACATAGTGCACGAGGAGTGAAAATGTGTTACCAACTATGATAAACACTGAATAAGTAAGTAAATTTAATTCACAAAGTCAACGAGATTACAAATTAAAGTCTCTAAAACTTCTCAAAATGCACAAACGAAAGATGTGCTTAAAAAGCTCAGCTTGTATGGCTAGATCTTCGTCTCTCACAGCAGCCAAGAAACGATCGCCGAGACAAATGAATATGAGGCACTAAGGTAAGTTGCAACAAAAAAAAATGCAGACTGGAAATGAGACGTCTTTTCTGAAACAATATTAAAAATTCACACAAGTGGATGCTCAGAAACAGTAAGTACCAATTAACATACAATCAAGAATTGTCACCTGTAGGCCTTGTACAGCCTGCAGACAGTGCTGAATGCGTTGCAGAACGTCCGGCTGTGCTGGCGGCACATCAACAGCAGAACTGGCCGTAGTAGCAACAGCAGCAGCAGTGGCAGTCGGAGTAGGAGAACTAGCAGTGTCGGAGGCAGTAGACTGTGGCCGCTGTAAACGTCGAGCCTCCAGCCGATCGAGCAGCTCAGTCTGGACTCGTGCTGACAGCTCGTGAGACCTCTGCCTCAATGTCTGTACCCTGGCAGACAAACAACACCGACCACAAATCATCAACAGGAGCTTACATATTTTGTACTTGTGGCTATGAATGAAATCAAATCATGACTTGCTTCTTGACAGAATAACAATCAGTGCTGCAAAACACTGAATAAGGATACAATACAATTCAAATACAATTCAAAAACTCGCAAGAAATACTTTCTACAATTTTATTTTAATCTCGTCTTGTCAAATGCCAAATAGCAAATAAATGCTGAAAAAAGTTTCTCATCATAACAGAAAAGTTCACAAAACAGATAAAAGTTTCATCAAAAGTTCAGAACTTACAAAGCAGTGTTTAGCACGGCTCTCTAGCGTAATACAGAGTAATATAGCTCATTGCAGAACAGAAACGGCTGGCAGAGTAGCACCTGTTATGTAGTGGCTCAATGTTGTAGTAGCCAGCGTCAGTGAGTGCCTTAAGGTCGGCTGTAAGTGATTCAATGGAAGTCTGGACAAGCTTCAGTGACCTTGCGGCTGAATCACAACTGTGCTTCACTGCCAGTGATGACATCTTCTCAAACCTCAGAGCATCCTGAACAACAAACATGATACACAGCTTACTTATTTATTACAACTCGGGTTAATTCACTTTCAACACAACCAGCTCAACAATTGAAGACCAAAGGAGACTGAAACAATTATCTTGCTTAAACAATTTCTAGTGGAGAAAAAAATGCAAAGCAAAGAGAACAGTTAAGTTCGAAATAAATATCTTCTTTTGTCACTGAAGAAGAAACCGAGATGATTCTAAAATATTGGACATAAAAAACACCAATTATAGCTGTTAATTGGATTCATATATTCTTTTGTCAGTCTGACAAAAAAGCAATAAAACAACTTCAAGCAGTCAGCATACTGATAACAGCAGCCATGACAGCAGCATGCGGCATGATGAAAAGACAAAAAAAGAAATGGCACACAATAAGGTTTTTGCCACCCACTGTCTGTCCGTTCATCTCACCGTTTGCAAAGTAAATAACTCAAAAAGTCAGGAACAGATTTTATAACATTTCTACAGGGGCAAGACGTGAGCCAATAAAAACTAAATTTAGATTTCGGTAAAAATACGGATCATGATCTACCTATGGACAGCCAAGAATAACATCACGGTCCTTGGAACAGATATGACTTTCTGACTGCTTTCTAATGAAATAATCCATCACTTGTTACACTCTGTACACCAAGTACTTGTGAGTGTCATGTAAGCTGAAGTAAATAAAAAGGTGAGACAGTGCCAGTGTGTAAGTACCTCGGCAAGTCTGCGGCTCAGACTGTCGACATGATTCTCACAAGTTCTGCAGTCTGTGTTTAGCTTGTCAGCCAACGCCTGCAGCCGGTCCAGTCTATAACACCACAGACACACACACATACTCCACATAACGACAACATGTGTGTTGACGGTTCAAACAAAAAAGATATTATTACGTATGTTTCATCATGAGCAAATGTAACGAGGCACAATACACTTTAGATGCACAATAAACTGTAGACCAAGACCATGTTAAAATGCGCTCATTTTATGACTGATAAATGAAATTTTCTACATGGGACATGCACGGGAGAAACAGATTCTAAATGTATTTCAATCGACACACTTAGACTGAAGTGACATTATGAGTGATTATAATAATGCAGACTCCACGGTATGAAATAGGAAGATGAAGTAGGTCATAAAATGTAAAAAGTAACCATCGGTGGCTGAAACACTACAACCACCACTAACAGTCAGCTTATTAAATACTCTAACATACAACAATGAACATGAAGATTGCAAACTGAAAGTTCTACAGAACTTCTCAGAAATGCAGAATCATACAAAATGAAATAGACGTGCCTAGAAAGCTCGGCTTGTATGGCAAGGTCTTTGTCTCTCATGGCAGCTGAGAAACGATCCCAGAAACGATTGATATGATCAACATGGAGCGGATTATCACGTGAAATGACACCAGAACGACCTCCCGATGACAACTCCTTCACAGACATACAACAACAGCCACATGCCAACTATGTTACGTAACCTACTCACAAACACTAACTGGCGACATCACGGTCCACTATTATCTCAGCAAAATAAAGAGGTAACATAATTATCACATTCTGAGTGTCTTTCACTTTTTTTAATTCCTCAGATTACTAAAAAAAGTTATGAGGGGTTTGTCTAACAAATAACCAGCATAGTTAGTTGCAGCCCAAATATTAAGAATAAGTTGCATGTGAGTAAAAAATCTGATGATCTGTCTTGCCTGTTTTCCCCAATTCTTCACCACCATAATGCATTTCAACGGGATAGCAATATTATATTATTTGCTATACTCTGACACAGTTGACTGAAAGACAGGACAGAAACCGCAATTCTCAACTTCACTTTAGTGATTTTAGTGATGTATCTAAACACATACAGCACATAATATACAACCAGCACACAAAATGTTTATCATGGTAAAAATATTAAGCAGCGCCCTTTGCACCCATGTAATTTGGCCATGTTACAGAGTATTAGGAATTGTCACATTAAGTACCATCATTATAATTAGCGGCAGCAGCAACAATAAAACAAAAGATGGAGAAACTGACCTGGATCTGTTGGAAGACGTCGTTGAGCCGATGTTTGCGCATCAGTTGAGGTGTGAAGTCTTCAGCACAGAACCTACTAAACTCCAGCCGCAAAGCCTGCAAACGTTCTACCACTTGTCAGAACAACTACAACCGCAATGACCAATATCAGCACAGACCGAATGAAAATAATATGAAGCTAAAGGCTTGGTAATATAGTGCAGCTTGGTAGTGTAATGGCAACGTGCCGAACTTGTAACCCTGAGGTTGCAGGTTCGACTCCCGAGCCAGAGCACTGCCAGGTAATGACTTTGGGCAAGTTGTTCACACACGTGCCTCTGTTCACCAAGCAGTACAAATTGGTACTGGCTTCACCACCGGGAAGGTTACGGCAGTAATATGCGGAGGTCTGGCTCTCATCCCATATATAAGATAAGGATGGGTTCGCCTGTATTGGGTGGCAGGTAATACTGTGTGATCCCATACGGCAGGCGAGGCGTCTGCGGCACACTGCCAGCTCGGGGCCTTGGAAACGGAGATAAGCACCGCTTGCATCGGTCACAAAGCTGTGAGAGGACCTGTTGACTATCGGTGATTTAACATTAAAGGCACAGGTCCAGTAGCTGATATAATACTGCTTACAAAACTCACAACCAGCAGCACTTACAATCTCATAAGTAGTATCTGATGATTAGCATCAGCTAATGATACCACAGCAACAACTTCTCTATAGCTCTTAATAGTAACCCATCTCATCTACAAAGCATCACTTACCACATCACCTACCACCAATCACACAATTACCTACCACCTGACACAAGTGAATGTGCCCCACCTTAACCCCAGCCAGACAAGCCAGTACTCGATTTACGTACCCAGGAGGGATGGAAGGCTGAGTTGACCCTTGGTGTTGGTTATATACCGAGATGGTTTACCTGTTCGCAGACAGTCCAACATCCAAGCAGTAACCACTTGATAATGACCTGACTGGGAGTTAAAATTGAATTGAAATGAATATGTAATCAAGAGGTCATGATATCTCAATTACATATTCAATGTTCTAACTATTATGCCGCCAAACATATCAATGCCAACAAAACACCACTGCCCCAATTGACTATACTATGCCTTCACCACACAGCATGACAAAATATCCTATCCATTTTCGATGACATCACAAAAAGTTGTATAAAAACTTTGTATGAGATGCATTTTTCAAATTTTTCCCAGTGTTTTTAAAGTTCTTGTAAAGTTTGTAATTAAATAATGTATAGCTTTGCTGGCTATATTTCACTTAGTAATAAAGTAAATATTCAAGTAGCATTTTGAAGAACTTTGTAATGCATAGTTAGGACGCACTGTCATGTAGACAATTGCAGATAAAATGTTTTGCCATTTTGCCCTCGACATGAGCCTGATATGGTAACAGAACGGAGCTATCAGCGAGACCTTCATCTGAGTGGCAGAAAGCGGAAAGTCACGATGAAGCATCTCAGCAGTAGTCTCTGTGAGCCAAGACCTTAATCTGCTTGCCAACTCCTGGTACTCCTCCAGTAACAGCTGACGCTCCTAGCAAACCAGCCACATGATGACGCTGCACAATTTGTAATGCTCACTTACTCAGCTAGTAAGAGCTGGAATTAGATGATTCCACAATGCAAGCGTTTCATCAACTATCAACACTTTGAACTGCTATCCCAAAACTCAACTTTTTACAGCTCTAACAATAATGCTCATCTAGTGACAGTGTGTCTACTAATGTTCGTTGATGGCACTGTTGTTGATCTCATATCACATATACCTTCATCATAATAAACAGTGTTATTGCTATTACAATGGCATAATACTGAAAAGGAAATTATCAAGTTTCACATATTTTATAGCTAACTAAAGAAACAAATAAAATTGCCATTTGCAATCAAAATAGTCCTGTGCTGTGTCAAGCACTAGTAGTTCTCGTCTACACATACAAGTAACTAACCATCAGCTAAATTACTATTTACTGCAGTGTCATATTGAAAGGGGCAACCTGCCACGGCCCATACTGGCCCCACCTTGGCACTAAAAATTTGCACAATTTTGCTTACTGTAATCAATTAACAAACAATCTTCATCATCTAAGAGACACATCCTGCACCTCTTTCCTTAAAGTCTATGTATGCCACAGATTTAGTCACTAAGTTACTCTAAACTAAACATTAACTGCAAACAGTAATTATCTAAGTAACCTAATTTTAGTGAAAATGCAGAGACATAGAGTGAAGAACTAACATTGTCTCGGAGTGACTGCTCAAGGCTTGGAACGTTGGGGAATATGTCATACAGCAGAGAAACATATGTGACGATTGACTTCTCATCAGGTTCAGTTACATCAATATCTGTTCACATCAACAACGTCAATATTGACAATGTCATTCAAATCAACTCTGCAAACACTTCCTATATGGCTGTCACGTTTTAAAATGCCTTAAACACACAAACAAGGTTCAATTAGTATTAACCACAACCCACTTTGTATGTTTCTGCTATATGTTGTGTGCACAACTGCTTTAACTGCCACTTGACAGTGGTCAAGATTCAGTATTTCACTGACTCAATAATAATAATAATAATAATAATACAAAATTTAGTCACGAGCAGAAGATGTATGACAATGAACAGCAATACGTGAGATGCGAAGATCAAACCCAAAATCAGGCAAAAACTATGTTTTTTAATATGCCTAACAATGACATAAGCAAGGCTGTATAAAAACTGTTCATCTTTTACAGTAGTTCCAATCAACAGGTGGTCTCTGCCTTTAACTTTGATAAAAATAGTAAAATGACAACTAAGAGTACAAAAAGTAATGAATGATCATCGATGAAAGTATATCGACTGATGCATGCATACAACACATTAAATTGTACTGTAGTGATTACCGTAACCAGGCTCCTACATTTCAGTAGCATAATTAGCTAAATTCTGGACTATACTTTATCACTGCATAAACTGCACATGTAAGAAAAAAGAGTAACTCCATCTGCAATATGTTGATAAGCAGCAACAACCTCAGCAAACACAAATTTTTCAGTAATGCCTAAAAATCCTCTGTGGATTTTGATCACAGTCATCACAATCATAATCATTATCAGCACCTTCAGGATCGAGGAGTCGAGTGACGTTGTAGATGCGTTCGGCAATGTCAAAGGCCAGCTGGAGGTTTTCACGCGGAGTCTGCAGACAGACTCGTGTCCAGTCAATGAGATCCGGCCTGCATACATCCACAGCACACACTTTCCTCAACTTTAACACAATGTCACGAGACGATGCATAAAGAAGTAAAATTACCGAACAAAAGTCAAAGTCATTCGGCACTACAAAAAGTCACATCACTCTGAGTGGCACGTCAGCATGGCCACAACTTGCAGTTTATCTAGAAAATGGCAGTTACAACAGTGTGTGCTGTGTGTTCGTTTGTGTAAGAGTCAATGACAGTGACCGACCGGTGCCGATGCAGGATTGCCAGGAATGCTTTTCCATCTCTCCAGGACGTAGAGAAGTCGGACACGCAAACGTCTGCATAGCCGTCGACCATCCGCTGACTCCACAGCAACAGGGCGTCCTTGGCCGACGTGTCGTATGACTGACCCGACACAAATACATCCCCGACCTAAATACATACACAACACAACCACCCTACGATAATCAACAGCTTATTGAGTTTTGTTGTTCAGATCTTGTTAACACCTAATACTCAGTCTCATGCATGTGTCAGACCAACCTGGTCAGGCCATCTGTCAGTCTTTCAAATGCAGCGTAGCAACTTGCAAATAAATATACAATCCTCCCTCAGAAAAAAATGTTATATTTTTACCTGACCTCTTTGTTAGAATTCCGGTGAAATTCCCTAGCAACGTGAGAACGAAGAAACAACCTATATCTAGATAGAGATCCAAAAATGAAAGCAAAGAAGGAAGTTTATGCTGCAAAAGTGCTTCTAGTTGCAAAAAATGTGATCAAAAATGTAGGCAAAATCAGCTTTTTCCTTTTGCTCTGACAGCTGAAATTTTGGACCACTTCCATATGGAACACTCTTCTGCCAATAACCTAATAACAGATCAGCAAGCAAATGGAATGACGACACACAGAAACCTGGTCAGCCTTAAAACACAAAATCATACTGAATGCTGATAGGGATGGATTCAAGGCCAGCATTTTCAAGGCAAAAGCCAAGACTTCAATCTGTACTCAAAGTTGAGTCCAGTCCTCCGTAGAGGAACCCGTTCCAGTATGCTGGAACACTGGTAGCCTATCTACACTGTGGTGCATAAAAAACACACCAAAATTTTTTCATCATAACTTGAAGAAAAGTGATCTAAATGTAATAAGTTTCGATATGAATATTCCTGATACAACTGGCCATCAAATGACTGTTTAGCTTCCCACCTCACCCACTGTCTGTTTCTGCACTACCTAGGGAAAGAAAATGAATAAAATATTGCATTTTAACCACTGGCAATATTGCTTAATCAAAAAACACACAAAACACACATTTTGTCCAAATTTTTTATCGTTTTTAACTGATAGTTTATCTAATTGTCCATTTTTTAAATGCCTACAACAATGTTTGAAATGTTGGCCCACGAACATGGGCTCGGCTCAAAGACACTTTCTCCATTCGTTGATAGTAGCGTCGATAACGTTCTGCTCCAGACCAATGCAGACTTCACCAATTGCTTCTTGAATTCATCAATATTCCTGAATGTTAGGCCTATTTAATAGACGTGCTGCTGCACAGCAGTCAAACCTTGTAATTGATTGGCTGTTGGTGGCCACATATCCGGAAAAATGAAATTTTATAGTTTTTTGTTGTTGATTTTAATGCATATTTTGTCTGTTCTGTTTTTCCTAGGTAGTGCAGAAGCAGATGTTGAGTGAGGTGGAAAACTGAACGGCCACTTGATGGCCAGTTGTGACATGAATATGTGTACCAAAAATTATAAAAATTGGCTAACCCTTCTTCAAGATATGGTAAAAAAATTTGGTGTGTCAAACAGTGTAGAATGTATCTGATGCATACAGAACACAGTACTATCTGTCTTTCATACTCTACAGACCTTAGTAGAGATATTACAGCAATAACCCCTCGAAAACAATACACAACTGGCGACGTTTGTTGAAGGAGGAACTCCCGTCTAAACCAAGGAGACCTTTATTCTACCTATCATCTAGTAGTCCCTGGTCCAAACTGATGGCAGAAGAAAGTATAATCATGAAGCATTTGTGTGCAGTGTAAGAACAAAGACGCCCAGTGTATAAGCAGCTGCAGAGAAGGTATGTGCTGAGCTGCTGCCTATTAGTCGGCAGCCTGTGATATGATGTAGCGGTGTGTATGTAAGTTGATAGCATCAACCATCGGCTTCCTGGCCATGAACACCTAGACCGACTGACGACTGATAAGAATGAGCTACCGATAGTTCTACGAGTACTAGCAGCAGCAGCAACAAGGTAAGCGGCAAGCGCAAGGCCACATGAGGCCCCCTCAATTCCCTCGCCAGGTAAAAAACCGGCAATCAGCAATCGCCTTCTCAGAATACGTTACAACAATACAACCAATAAATTCACATAAGGCAGAGGTTAACAGGAACTACGAAACAGGTAAATATCGCTAACTGCTATACGCTAGCTCGCATTCGCCGATGTTCTTGCGGTCATTTTCCAGACTCACTCTGTTGGTCCGGGGTCCCAAAAATCTTCCAGGAACTTCAGGAGACAGAAATTTAAAGCATCATCTGTTACACGTATACGGTGCAGGATTCAATGCACGGCATTACTGTACATCCTGACATCAGAGGCGCACGGGCAGTGAGAAAAAAAGCACCATATACGTTACTTTTTCTGGCATGCATCACATCTAATTAACCATATAGTGAAGGAACGCCGGCAGACGGGCGCCGCCGTGCTAAAATATCACGCACGTGCCTCGTAGTAAGCTACGCGGTCGGTCGGCATACTGCAGCATGGTACAGCCGCCAGTGATAACGACCAAGATAATGCAGTCAGTTATGTTTACGTCATTTTTCAAGGCAGCCGCAGCAGCAGCAACCAAGCATCATCTTCCTGGCAAAGAACCCCACCTACATCCCTCATCTCGACCCTCCCCCATCCTCAGCCTCGAACTTAACGGATCACTGCGGAAGATTGGCTTAGAGCAACGGTACAAATTGATCGAAAAGTTCTTCTAGGCAGGGTGTGACCCAGTCTTTAGCACCGCCTTAGCACTGGCATTTATCTGCAAGAAATTTCAGCCAATGCTCACGAAACGCAAGACAGCCTATAGCAGTTCCTGTTTTCAAACTGTCAGTCTATATCTAGCCATTTCGTCGCAGTTCTTCTTGGAGTGTGCGCTG
>Ga0209454_1001229_pt1 | contig 15593 bp, 5 predicted proteins | sample WorMetHERISLAND1_2_FD_187400 | JGI IMG/M metagenome (GOLD analysis project Ga0209454, IMG submission 187400) | Marine gutless worms symbiont microbial communities from Max Planck institute for Marine Microbiology, Germany - Olavius geniculatus... | ecosystem: Host-associated > Annelida >...
CGGCGCCCCCCCCCTCTTATTGACAGGATGCATCTAAAAACTAGTGAAAATTTTGCATGAAAATGCATGAATTTTGCATAAAATTTTCAAAAAGTTTCTGGAGAGGGGGCGCCGAGGTGGGAAAACTCTACTTTTTCCCCTTTTCTCCTTCCACTCTTTTTCTTTTCTTTGATGTCCTTCTCCATCCCTTTCCCCCGTTCCTGTTTCCTCGCCCCCTAGCTAATAAAGGCTTGGAGGAGCTGCAACGGAAATCAAATTTCGTGCATTTTAGCCTTAAAATCCGACATCTGGTGACGTTTCTACCCGGACTCCTCCCGCACAAGGAACGGAGTACTCGCAGTATGTTTGACGTAGAACAGTCTGGGGAAGTGTAAACGTTTATTGACCGATCGCAAAGCAGCAGCAGCAGCAGCAGTATAAGATTTCATGCATGCATGACATACAGCTGTTAATACTGTTTTACGCCGGCACTGCCGCTGTTACAATGTCTCAAAGGCGTCGTAAGAGAGGTCGTGGCAGAAGAGGGAGAAGGCAGTGGCAAAGCCAGAAATATAAATATGGGAGCAGGCCAGTCGAGAGCCACAGCGGGGCCCGGGGAAAAATTCTCGCAGGGCCCCTTTGGAGAGAAAATTCTTGATTTTTTTCTGAAAATAGCACATTTATGGTGTACGTTATATTTTTGAGCGAATGTGGGGCCCCCAAACGTCGCGAAGCGCTGGGGTAACTTACTCCTCTACCCCACCCTCTCGACGGGCCTGTTTAGGGGCCTTGACTACTTCTCTTTCTTTTACTTTTTTTCTTTTTTTCCTCCTTTTTTCTTTTCCTTTTTACCCTTTACTTCTCTTCGTCTTTTTTCTCCTTTCTCCCTTCCCATTAGAAGTGAAACTCCTATGAAATCTGTCGGAGCGCTGTAAGCTCCCCGAGCAAGGTATGGGGCGGAATCCTGATCGAAATCGACTTTGGAACATTATATTTTTGAAATATAAGCCCTAGCCAATGCCAACAATTTTAATAATTTTTTGAGAATCAACGGACCAAATTTAGTGCAACTTAAACGTTTGCTTGTCTTGTCTTGTCTGGAGAATACGGCAGCTAGGCTTCCTGCCTTTCTTGTCTACGCCACTGAGGTAGAGGGTGTTAACAGTTCTGCCCACCTTAAATTTTGGGCTCTCAAAAATTGTCCAAAATTCTTCTTCTCGTCGAAAAAATGTCCAAAAATGCAAAATTTGAGGGTGTAATTTTGGAAAAATTTAGAGACAAAAATTAAAATTTTTTAGCAACGGTAATCTCAGTCTGTCGGAAAACCGCAACGATCCTGCAGCTCCGCCCACCCACGACGCCGCTGGAACGCGCTCCGCCATAACCACAGCGGCCAGAGGGGCCGGTAGGCTAGTCGATTTACTTACCCCCGGAAATAAAAGGCTGAGTTGACGTTGACGCGAAACAGGCCCAAGAAGTGTATAGTATGCCTATAAAACGTGTAAGCCTATTGACTGAACGCAACTGCAGTAGGCCTATCAGCAGCAGTAAGAGTTAGGGCTAAAATAGAGTGTTTTCTGACACAAAATGTGCAGTAGGAAATAGCGAGTGTGTAGCAGAAATTTACTAATTTTTTGTGCAGTTTGCAGCAAGCAACGAAGTGGAAAAGCGTTCAAACGCTGAAGAAAATCTTTAAAATTGTTGCCACTAGATACCACCTTTTGAGGCTAAAATCCACCAAATTTAATTTCGGCTCGGCTCCGCCCCTTGCCCCGCCCTGAGGGAGCTTACAGCGCTCCCACAGATCCTCTTTTGACCGGGCCTATGTCAAAAGGAAAAAGGGAGGGGGATTGGGAAAGGAGGTGAACAGTAGGAATTTTCAACTATTTTAGGCCTTGTTCGTGATTTACAGCTGTTAATACTGTTTCACACCGTTGCGCTGTCGCCACCACTGGCACTGTTAGCTATTAGGCTAGGCCCCATAGAATAGACGCTGCATGTAACAGGAATAGGCCTGAGGTTCGAACTTTGAGGCCAGGATTTTCAGGGTCAAGGTCACTAAGTAAATAAGTAAGTAAATAAGTAAAGTAAAGTAAGTAGGTGCATCAAAAGCCAGCTTAATTTTATTCGAACCGTAACGAACTGTAACAAGAAGCTCAGCTGTCATACTAGGATTGCCGACCGTAAGCGACCTTTATGGTCATCCAAGGTCACTGCTTTTTATGTAATCTGAAAGGCGTCCTATGCCACTTCTTATTAGCGATTAATGACAATCTTGGCCCTAAGCCATCGTTTTCAACATATGGCCAGTTTTCCGTTGAAAACGCACATTTTTTACCCCCTACAACATTCAACCCTACTTTTGAAAATGTTCTTCTTGCACTAGATCGCTTAAATTTTGCAAGCTTAAGTTCAAGGCACATAACTAATAATTCGTGTAAAAGGTTTTTCCCTATGACCTAACGTTTAGCCACAATACGTCCGATATGGACAGACGACGGACAGACAGACAACTTGTATACTATAGGTCCATAAGCTCGAACGTAGGCCTACACTCGGCTAAAATGTCGAGACAAGTACAGTTTCAATGTTTCAGTGGACAACGCATTTTGCAAAATACCAAAAGCTCTTTGCAAAAAGCTTGTTCGTTACAAGCGACTAGAGGTCAAGGCGTTGAAGCCAAGGTCAAACACAGTCGTCGAGGACACCATTTCTGGCATAGGCCAGCATATAGGCAGCCTACATGTGCCAATATTGCAGTCCAGTTTATAACGTAAGCTTATGATATAATCGTAGTTCGATGCTGTTAAAAGAGCCTATAGCATATAGTTGGAGAGTCTATTGTCCATCTGCTTGTTAGTCTCTGTGTCTGTCTGTGACTCTGTGGTTTGGTTTCATATCCTGCATTTATTGCTAGCAACAGCAGCTGCAGCGGCAGCTGTAACGCGCCGTTCGTTATACGTGCTATTCTGCAGCGGTGCCCCATTATAGGATTGCCCCCCGCCCAGAAAAGTCTCCCCGGCCGACAGTTTACCGGTAAAAATCCGTCTCGCCCGGCAGCAGCCCGGGCGTGACTAATTTTCACTGGTAAATTGTCGGTCAGGGGAGACTTCTGGGGGGCGATCCTATAATGGAAAGATTTTTTTATGCGGCCAATGTCACAGACTCTGACAATATTTTAGTAAGTGTAAGTGTCGCCAATAAAATATATTAATGTCAATTCCGTGATTATCTCTCCCCGGGCGAATTTTTCATGGGGAGACATTTTAATGTGACACCGGCAGCCTAGTAATTAATTGACGTCCGGCCTCGTACCGTGCGTCTGCAGTCCGGTCATAAAACGTGTCCACTGTTGCCACCTGCCAACCTGGCGACGTGTTTTTCGACTGTGTCTCTGTCTGTATGGCCTATCTCGGTCTCAATACAGAGTCTGCAGATATCGGTACTCCTCGAAGACTATCCTCGGCTCCGAGAACAACTCGAGGACAACAAATCGTAGCCTTGGCCTTGACGCCTTGGCCTCTAATTACTAGTCTTTACCGTAAGTAACTTGTGTGAAACATTCGGACTATAATTATGTCTGTCTGAACATTTTTTGGTGTTTATTTACGGTTTGAATATGTTTAAGATTAAACTGGCTTTCGGTGCATAGCAAAAAGCTGTCACACTAGCTTTACTTACTTACTTAGCCTACTTACCTACTTATTTACTGGCCTTAGTTTTGGCCTTAAAATGCTGACCTCGAATCCATCACTGTCTTAAGCTTATAGACATATACACCGTGTCTTTAAAAAACTGTCACACTTTGTCACTGTCCATATTTTAATTTTTTACTGGCATACTTTGTGGAGAATTTGCAATAAAATACTTATTAAGCTTAAATATCTTGATTACCACACTTTAACTGTGTTGCTACACTACCTTGTGAAATACAGATATTAAAAATGACCAAAATCAGAACAAATAGGCCTACATCACAAAAATTATCTTTTAAAATATTTTTTACTAATTTGCGTATTGAAATTGAATTATGAACAGTTTTCGATACATGGCCGGCGATTGTAAACAAAAGCAAATACTATTTTTTGTAAATAGGCCTAATGGTATTTAATGCGGTGACATAATACCTTCATTGTAACATGCTATTTAGTAACAAAGACAAGGCAGTGATTACAAATTCATATCAGTTCGAATTATACGGTTTGCAGAGGATGCTAACAAAATTTTCGAAGACAAACTGCCAAAAGAAAGGACCTGGCACTTTGCTAAAAACAATTTTGGAAATGCGTGGGAAACGACCAAAGGCATAAGGCGAAGCGAAAGGCAGAGCGAAACGCGTGCATAACTGAAAAGAATGGAACAGCTATGGATAAACTGCTAGGCCCCCAGAAAGACCAGAAACAAAATTAATGTATCTTTCAACGCACCTGCTACCCAAAGAAATGGTTCTAACAAAATGTACAGATCATTCACTGCGATTTTAGTTTGAAGTGTCTTGTTCATCTACCAATGTGATTGTTGCCTATTGCCAATTTTTCCTACATTTATATTTTACAAGATAGTGTAGCGACACAGTTAAAGTTTGGTGGGATATTTAATAATGATTTTATTGCCAATTGCCCAGAGAGCTAGTGCGCTAGTAAAACATTTTGAAAATCGGTTAATATTTTGTGAAGATAGAAAAATAACAAAGTGTGACATTTTTTGGGACAGTGTATTACCGTTATACGAACACGATCATTGTCTTCGCATGCGTGTCGGCCTCTCTGCCTGTATAGGCCTACATTCTCATGTGATCTCAAATTACATTGCGCCAACTTTCCCGTGTCGCTCGCGACAAACCCCCGTGACAAATGTCACGAGAATATCGGCGTAATGGAATTTAGGCTTATGCTGCAGTCGATTGTACGTGTATGCCGCCGTGCTGTGGCGTCTCTCGACGCACAAGACAATCTCCAAGTCAAATTTCGCCAATAAAATATATTAGCCTATGTGGAGCGTCCGTCCGCACTGTGGCAATTGGTAAGCCTGCATGATCGTTATAGGGCAAGGAGGGAGAGAAAAGGTCATGACCCCTCACCTCAGTAATGTCAGGATGTCTCCGAACTGCGAAAGTCATCTACATGTCTTAAGCCAGCGTAGACTTCGTTTTGTCCTAAAACATTATTTATTTACACTTCTGTCTTTTTGCTAAACATCGCCATTGCTTTACATTGCTTGTATAGGCCTATCCGTTGTTTTAATATTGGTATGCCCAATTAGCATGATTCCGTGAGATCGTAGTATAGGCTACTTCATAAGTTAGCCATGCATATTATTGTTTATTTTTATTGTCAACCATTTGTGTAAATTTAGGAGTGGCTCCCAAGCTATTTCTAGCTTTTGAGTCGGTCCTGCTGCATTTACTTTGTAAGCATATTGTCTTATTGTTCTGCTGATATCGTTTATGCAATAAACCGGTCATGATTATTAATAAAGCTGTAATAACTATATCACGCAATCGCAATGGGCCTACATGTTGCCTATAAGCTAGGCCCTATCTTGTTTGGCACAGCACGCAAGCAAACCTCGCAATATCATTGTCATGCATGTTAAACAGTTCACGTTTAAAATAGGCCTAGCGTTTCTTTTCGAAAAAAAACGAAATTCAAAAACGACTCAGAAATTTGGCACAACGTTGTACTATTCATTGACAATAACTGATAATAAAATACGCAGGTCAACTCAGCCTAGCCGTCCATCCGTTGGTAGTTACGACCAATCTGTAGCCTAAGTTTAATTCCAAAAACAGAATCCCGGGAATGGGAGATAACAAATTTCTTAATCCCGAATCCTTGAATTTAGAAATGAGTCCCAAGACTGCAATCGCTAATAAGAAATTTGAGCAAACGCTTACGAGACGCGAACAGTTTCTGAGATATGGCGACTTTTGGCTAAAAATCGAAAAAAAATTCCAACACCCTCTCATTTAGCGCCCTCGCTTGGGGTGACCCCTTTCGAATTTATGGATAAGCTGTGCGGTTCCTGAAACTAGAGTCTTCCAGGCAGCCGACGGTGAAGATTTGGTGATTCTATCTTGCGCCGTTCTTGACTGATCTAAGCTTGTGGCGGACGGATAGGCTGACAAACGGACAAAGTTGCGATGGCTAATACGCGCTATATGCCATATGCTGTTGCGCATAATAATGTCTGCCGTTAACGGCGAATTGAAGATAAGCAATTAGGCTATTCAGTGCAGTAGACGTCTTGTTACAAGATGAATTTATCGCCGAATATAGCGCTTGCAGCTGACGTTTTGCTGCAGCAGTAGGCCTACTGTTGACGCCTGCGGGTATACCTACGGGCTATACGCGTTCAGTCGGTGAATGATGAAATTAACCGTTCAAATTATATGATTTCATTATCAGACTCTGTTGCAGTGGCGTAGCCAAAGGGTGGGGGAAGGGGCCCAGCCCCCCAATCTTCCAGACAAAACATAACCATACGTTTAAACTGCACGAAATTGGCAGTTTAAAAAAATTAAAATCGTTGCCACCAGATGTCATTTTTAAAAGCTAAAATGTACCATATTCGATTTCGGCTGGGACTCCGCCCAGACCTCGCTGGGAAAGCTCACAGCGCTCCCCCAGATCCCCTATCTAAATTTTAGGGGGTTCTACTTTTAAGGGAGGGAAGAGAAGGGAACGGGAAAAGAGGAGGGCAGAAAAAAGAAAAAAGGGGGAGGGTAAAAAAAGAAAAAAAGGAAAGAGGGACAAATTGGGGAAGGGAAGAAAGTGAAGGGAGATGAGGCTCTCCTAATTGAAATTTCTAGCTACGCCACTGCTCTGTGGTCGACTAGCACGCGACACTGCGCGTCCTCGCGTCTTGTCGCTACATGCTGTCGTGAATGCTAACTATAAACAACACTGGCTAAAATGGGGTGTTTACACGATCTAGCAAACGTCCAGCAAACTTCCAGCAAATCTATTCAAAATACACGTGCTAATGCTGGACGTTTGCTGGATCGTGTAAACACCCTATAAGGCTTATTTCCACTACGGCTGCGAGTTGCGTTAGATATAGGGCCTAGCCTAGAAACACTATAATATTGATGTTTCTATACATATCATAACGCGCAACGCAACTCGGGTGTAATGAAAATGCTTCCCATTGAATAAACCGGAAATTTGCGTTTTGGGGTCGACTGCTAATAAGCTGTTTTTCAAGCGAAAACTGGTCGTATCTTAAAAACGGTGAGAGATATGGTTAAGGTTGCTTCAAATGACTAACAGGAAGTCGCATAAGCTTTTTCACATGACATGAAAATCACTGACCTTGGATGACCTTGAAAGCGCATTGCGCACTCTGCTATGCCAATTGTGCGGTATTGTGGCTGAACGGTAAGTCGTAGGGGGTCGGCGATAGTGCCGTTGGATAGGGCGATAACGAATTCTTATAGGCTGTCAATAGTAACTATGTCTCCATCTGCAGCAATTTGGCCGCAATTTTTAATTGAATGTTTCAAGCTATAAGTAGCCTATCTCGGAAACGGTGAGAGATAGGACCATGTTTACCATTAATCACTAATAGAAAGTGGCATTTAAATGAGATGGAAATCATTAAACTTCGATAACCTTGACGGTCGGTACGCGCAATTGTGGTTAAACGGTGCGACAAAGGGCCAAGGTTGCTACAACTGATCACTAATAGGAAATCGCATACGCTCTTTCAGATGAGATAAAAATCACTGACCTTGGATGACCTCGAAAGACAACAGAAGCATCTGAGCTTTCTTGCCACAATCGCCACGACGCAGTTGACGCACTATGAAGCGCGTTACAGCGCGTTATAGTGATAGCTAGGCCTATCACTCGGCAGCTTTTATTTAATTTCATTTCTGTCGCTTTGTGCGCTCTTTTTCATTGCATCAGACACAACAACAATAACATCATCATCATCAGTATTGCAGCTGCTGCAGCTACACAAGCAACAAGCAACTGTATATACATAGGTCGTAAAAGGATATTTCTGTTGACTGACTATCTTTCTGTCTGTCTGTTTGACCGTGCCTGTCTCTGACTGTGTAGCCTGTTAGTAGTCGTGGTAGCGAGCGCAGTAACCACGGCAACGGGATGACGTCATATTCCCCCGGTGACAATACGTAGTACAAAGGAGACGTCGTATTCGTGGGCCCGGTGCGTTGGGTTATTTTGCGTTCATCGGTTAATCATTTGGTCGACCTATCCTACGGAAGTCCGTCAGCCACCGAGTGATGGGCAAAAGTTGACTAAAAGTTGTTAACTAATAGTTCAGTTAATATATTTGAGTTCGATCAGTGGAAGAATTAAAGCAAAATAAGTGAGTTAAAGCAGTAGTTCGCAACTAAGTAGTTTAATTTTAAAAAGTAATTAAAACACTTGTACATTTTTGACTTTAAAGGTGAAAAGGTAACTGAACTGAACTAAACTCGCCCGCTGGTGAGCTCAGTTCAGTTCAGTTACGTCGCTCTGTATGTGCCTTAATACCCCGTTTACACGATTAAGCTGGCTCGACGAGCTGGCTATTATGTTAGCGGACGAGCCAGCTCGATGCTTGCTCGATGTTTGCTCGAGCGTGTAAACGGGGTATAAGATATCACTGGTATTGATATTACTTACTTACTTTTCCAGCCTAAGCAGCTGTCACAAAAATGAATAGACGTAAATTCGTAAATTAAGACGGTGTGTATTTCATTTTTCATGTTTTCCAAGTGTTTAGATTCTTCTTAAATTGACAGTTTATTATAACCAATAGGCCTATCATCAGTCCTTGATGGCGACAAATTTCAACGTATACTGTCGCATCTGTCGAGAACGTTGCAACAGTTTACTCCCCACAGTAGTCGCAACTTAGTCGGAAAAGATTTAATCCAAAATTATTACGTTATACTGCCAAATGCAGTTGCTAACTAATAGGAGCCTAGTTTAAATATTTTAGTTATTTGCCCATCACTACAGCTACACAGGCAGGACATTGGTCATTCAGCCTTCATTGCTGCTCCACACGCGCAGACGCAGCTTCAGAACGTTGTCGTCGACCTTGCGGACGACTAGCCGAGAGTAAATACTGCAGGCCGGGCGGCGGCTAGAAGTCCGCCAGTCTCTGGGGATTACTGGATTAGTGGTTGGCGTTCAGTGACACACGTAGGTCGTGTCAAGCATGCAGAAACAAAGCCACTTCCGTATATACTGCTGCAGCCGCAACAGAAACTGCTGCTGAAAGCTAAAGATGTGTTCAAAACGACAGAAGTAAAAAAACCCAGCTGTCGCTAGAAAAGACGCGCTACAGCCTATAAACTTGCAGTTCCTGTTGTAGTACTGACCTTCAAAGTCATCCAAGGTCAATGATTTTCATGTCACTTGAAAGCCAATATGCGACTTTTTATACTAGTGATCAATGGCATCCTAGGCTCTATTTCGCATCGTCCTAACCGCAATACATCCGTGACAGACGGGAGAGACGACGACGGACGACAACCTGTGTCAAAGACGCCCTACAGCATAGCTGTGGCGCGTCTAAAAAAACTGAAATAAAATAAAATGTCAACTCAGCCTGGCCATCCCTCGTCGGTGGGCGCAGTGAATACTAGTAAAAGGTAAAACGCAAACAGGCACACCGCGCGATGCATTAGCGTCGTATCCGTGGTCACCTCGCAGTGTAAACTGGTGTCTGATTAAGGGTTAATGAAACGAAGCGCAGCGCCGCCTTATGGGCTTCATGCGCCGTCGGGGAGGACTTTACGTTTTTTACACGCAACAGCAGCTACTGCTGTAGCGCGTCTTATCTATCGCAATTCTGTCTGTCCGTCTGTCTGTCACACGGGTGGGTCGGTCAAAACGGTGCAAGCTAGAATCACCAAACCTTCACCATCGGCTGCCTGGAAGACTCCAGTTTCAGGAACCGAAAACTTTTCCATAAATTCGAAGCGGGTCACCCCGAACGAAGGCGCTAAATGAGAGGAGGTAAGGAAAATTTGCGATTTCCTGCCGATACGGCGTTGGCAGAGCGAGACAGATCACGACCTCTGGTGAGTACAAATAAAACACTATAGATAATTAGTCGCCGGTCGCCTGGCGCTCTCTGGCGACTGATTTTGTTTTACTGGGCTTTCAAACATGCACCGCTGTTGCGCGTTCCCCTTTGCATTAGCTGGGCATTTTTGTTTATCTTTTATTAAACGAATGGCATATAAAACTTAGTTCATTTCAGTAGGCTACGTTTCGTTCGACTAAAATCTCCACAGCATAGCCCCAGTGCATATTGGGACAGCCATAAACCTATAGTAGGCCTAAACGATAGTCTAAACTCTAAAGACACTTTTGGGTGCTGAGAATGCGGAACAGTGTTCACATAATTGTCGTGACACCGTTGCAGCTACAGCGATTGAGAACGCAGTCATTCCTGGAACTGCATAACTGTGCTGCTGCATGTATAATTGTATATGGGCCATATATATCGTCTAGCAATATACAGCATTGCCGTACGGCGTACGTTGCAATAGCAATAGGATGCAAACAATATTCAAAGCGGTGCCAGTGACTGTATACACCTGCAAGCTATAGGATTAATAACACACGCATTGCACGTGGTAGGCCTACAGCTAGAAATCCTGCGGATCCGGCTAGTGAGTCCAGGGGGTCGCTTAGCTGAAAATGCAAAATTGAAAAGTGACGTGCTTATAGGCCTACACGGACTACTCTAGGCCTACAGTAGGCTACTGCTATAGAAAATGCCTAAAAATGTACGCATCTGAATGACTGCAGAGCAGCTGAAAGTGGCTCGGGGGCTAATTGGTTTTCTGCTGTCTGCAGCAAGCAGTAGACCTACATACAAAAGAGAGATCCGGAGACTAATTAGTATAGCTAGCTTACGACGTCGAACGTCTGAACTGCATTGCAGTCTGAGCTGTGTGTTGCGTCGCATGATCACTATTTCTGTCGTCTAAAGGTGTCTTCAAAGCGAGTGAAACGAATTGAAATAAACTGGCATACATTTGTCCTGCTTTTACCAGCGGGTTTTGCACGTTTTTGGCCGGCCGTTAGGTCAAGCCTTGGATACGATATGTTCTGTATGTCTGTCTGTCCGTAACGCATGTATTGTGGCTAAACCGTAGGTCGTAAAACGTCGTCGACGGCGTCGTTGGTTAGGGTGATGATGAGTCCCTAGGCCTATAGGCTCTCAATAGTATCCTATGTCTCTTGCTTCAGCGGTTTGGCCGCAATTTTGAATACAAAGTTGCTGCCAGCAGCCATCACCCATGTGCGACGAATTACCTTATATAGTATATCCTAGCGTTGGTTGTAGCGTTTAATAGAGCAGCATCATCATAACGTGTACAGGACTGCAGTCACTCTAGGATATCGCTTTCTTTCCGCGACCGAAAATCATCAGCTGGCCTTCGGATATAGGTGCTACTGTCGGCCCACCCTAGCGACAGCTGGGTTTCTTATTATCAATCTCAAGATCTTGAATTTTGTCGGTTATTGCGTGCACTTCATGCACACTTGCCATGCACGACATTACTCGACTTTGAAGATTTTTTGTGCATTATCGAAAAAGAAGAAGAAGAAAGAAAAAAAGATAACTAGCGATTCATGTAGTTGTGCTGTTTGAATGAGCGCTTCGGCTTTCACTACAGTACATTATTTTTATATCCGTCGCTTCCAACACACCTTTAGGCGCTGCGATCTGTTTTGCAATAATTATCATCAATTCATCGTGATATTTGAACTGTAGTCGTCTTATAGGCCTATCGATATTCATGATTCTATAGATAACGGCCGTGACACAGAAGCTACTTTTCCAGCTTCCTTTCACCGTAGACTGTGTTGAAGCCTATACGTAACAAACTAGTGTTTTATCAAGTTTACCACCGATTTGGCTATTAAGAAGCTAAAAGAATGCTGCTGAAAATCGGTAAATAACTGACGACGCAGTATGAAAGTTGGACGCTTTCTTAATTGAATTGAGACCTATAGCTATAAGTTGTTTGCCATCTCCGTACTATATAACCAGCCATCAAGGTCAACTCAGCTTTCCATCCCTCCTGGGTAGGCAAATCTAGTGCCGCCGGCCTGGAAGCCAAGGGTAGAAGCGGGACTCGTTCACCTGTGTCGGGTGGCAAAAAGCCACAGACAACGTTTAAGCTTTAAACCGCTGTCTCTATAGGCTATCTGTCTGTCCTCGGCATTGTCTGTTAGCGTTAGCATATTGCAGTCATCAATAATCTGCTCGTTTCACTATGAACGCTGTCGCCGTGCACAAGGCAAAGCAGTGCACAGTGACTTGTGTGGAGGGCCGGGAATAGCTTCGACTGTATGGACCTCGTACGTACTGTATAATGCCCGGCCATTAATAATGCACGCTGCCGCATTCGTTGTTCTGTGCCGAACGTTCTCGTCGACGTGTTGCTAGCTCTAACCAGATGCATGGCCTTCGACGCTCCGCGCCACTGTAGGCGTCCATCTTTCTCCACGACTAGGAGACATTTTACATTTTCCCACCACTTCCCCCTTTTTCCTTTTTTTCCTCACTTTCCTTCTATCTTTTCCTTCCATCTACTTTTCCTTTCCCAGTGACGTCGTAGCGGAGAGAGAAGGCATCATCGCCTCCGATATCTCTAAATTTTGAGCTATATTTTTTTGTTGGAACATGTTTATTCATTCATTTTGGCTCGAAAAAATCCACGTTTCATGAACATTTCGAAACAAAATTAAACTTCTGAGCATCCATAACCTCTTTTGTCGCAAATTTTCAGTGTCTGTCGGAAAATCGCAATTTTCTGCCCACCATGTTTTTAATTTACGACGCCGCTGCCCCTTCCCCTTTTCACCTTTTCCTTTCCCTTAAAAGTAGTCACTTAAAATGCAGCAACGGGGTGTAGGGAAATGCTGTAGCAGAGTAGGAAGCGAAGCTTCAGCTGAAATCGAACTTGATGCATTCTGGCCTTAAAATGACATCCCGTGGCAACAATTTTAACGATTTTCATGCGAATCAGCCGATCGAATGTTGAATGGATGGAAAGTCTTTCAAATTATAGCTATTATTCCTCAAATATTGGGGACGTTCGTGATAATGTGCGCAGTCCAAATATAGGGAGGGCAAGTGACGTCCCCCTGTCCCGTTACGATCTACGCCTATGCGGTCTAACGGCGCGGTAGTACATGTACGTCACCATTCTGTATTAGCCTATATACAAAAAACTGCAAGCAATTCATTTAATGTTGTATAAGCGCTGATGCAAAGCGGCAAAAATCAAAAAGTATAAGCACGAACTAATGTATTAGCTTAGACATTTAATCTGTTCTCAGTAGCCAGATATAAACGTCTAAGCTAATGCACAAGCCGTGATGAACGCGACGACGTACGACCTTTGCATTGTATATTTGTCGCCATCTGATTCGTTCTCTCATTTATTCATTCATTCACTGAGCGACTTCGCCACCCAGGAATTAACTGTTGCAGCTATTCCTACGTCATTACATCCATGCAAGTCTTCCGGTCGTTTCATTTTCTCCTTTTCTTTTTTCTGCCTTTCGCACACCCTCCCCACTGCCTGATGCCGCTTCGCTTTTTTCACAAATGACTTGAAAATGAACTTGCACAGATGGGCACTAAGATAATAAATGCTACAGAAATAGTATTAGTAGTACATTGTCTGACTGTATTATGATGATGTTTTTATGCCTCCACCAACGAGGCATTTTGTTTCCAGAGTGTTCGTGCGTCCGTGCGTCCCAAACAGACATTGTTAGCACGACATCGTGCGTATTCGTCGATAAAATTTGACCAAACTTTGCCACTAACGGACTTCGGGGGCAAAAATGAGCGCATCAAATTTTGAGGTTAAAAGGTTAAGAGTCAAGGTCACAATAGCGTCATGTATGCTGGCGAAGGCATAATAGTCGATGAAGTCGTAACGACCATCTAGTTTTGTAGGCCCTATAAAAGTTTATAGAATATGTTTATCTTAGATGAGTCGTGTTTGACTTTTTCGCTTATGTACGATTTCTTTTAGTGTACGATTTGCGATAATAAATGTACAGTGAACGTAACTTGCCCACAGCGTCTGTAGTCCCGCGAGTGTTGTCCGACGATGTCCGGTGCTGCAGTCTTCCGCCAGTTGCGTCGTCTGTCGTCGTCGTACTCCATCTTTCGACCACATTCTAGTATGTCAACGCCGTACCTTTAATGACTAGACCCCCAAATATTGGGGGAGGCATGGCATGTCCCCGTCAGTGTCGTCGCGGCCGGGGAAACAGTGCAGAGAACTGTCCCCATCGCCAAATTTTGAACTGCCGGAAAATGGTGAAAAATTCTGTTCCCAGACGAAAGATGTTCGATCCAAAAATGCAAAATTTGAGACTAACCCTCCCCATATGGAAGGAGGAAATTTAGAGGCAAATTTGAAATTTTGAGTACCGATGATCTCCCTCGTCGAAAATTTGCAGCTGTACGTCTGAATTTCGTCGGAAATTTGGAGTGTATGTCGAACACTTGCAACCTTAGCTGTCCCGCTCACTTTTTGACCTGCGACGACGCCGGAACGTGTTTCTCTGTTCCACAGAAATCGACGCGCAGGTCGACCATGCCAACACTGTGAGCTCGGTAGAATTATACCGACGCAACAAGACGACGATATAATGCGATCTGTCGCCGTCGCAGAATACAAAAGGGCCTGACCTATACGGTGTGCAGTTACTGTAGCTGCACAGAGACGTTCAGTGAGCACTCAGCCGGTCTTACGACGAATACAACGAATGTCTCTGCTAGCAGCTACAGCAGCTGCTACAGCAGTATAGCCTAGGCCGTAACAATAGCCACGTACCGCAGCAATCGTTCTCCTAAAGATTTTATAGTGCTGAGATCTGACCTGTGCTATTGCATGCTGCTGCTTCCTGCTTCACAGAAACTACGCTGTGTCTTTGAAAAAGGACCCCGACGTTATCGATCGTAACCTGAAAACGGATTAACTGATTTAACCCTCCTATGCTTATAGAGAAAAACGACCCCCTCATGCGGTTTGTTATGAATTATTTTTTGTTTGGCGCCGATACCACCAATATATTTTGTGTATCTGTTTCTAAGCAGCAATGGCATTTTCTCAGGTTTTTCAGGTCCTGGAATATATCGGATAATACCGATAAATTAGCTCCCCGGTATTGATTAATGGCATTTTTCTCAGTTTTTGTGTTTATTTGTTGTTTATCTGCCTAGTTAATGCGTTTTTGCAATAAATATACTTAAAATATATTCTAACTTCAGACAGAAGACAAAAAACGGCCAATGTTATCCTTATACTCTCGGCCTATATCAATTCATGTTTTATTTACTTACTTGATTAGTTTCTTACAAAAAATTATATCAGACAGTTCTAATGTGCTCTTTAAAAAATCCATTTGAGTGATGTATAAAATGCCGCAAAATATCAAGCAAATTGCGACTATTGGTGAAGGGGGTCGAATCGACCCACTCTTAGGCTGGGAAGGCTGTCGAAAAAAGCTTAAACATAGAAGGGTTAATTAATTATTTTGGTACAAATATTCCAAACACAACTAGCTATCAAAAATATGATTGTTGAAGTTTTTACTTTACTC
>Ga0209454_1001230_pt1 | contig 15584 bp, 6 predicted proteins | sample WorMetHERISLAND1_2_FD_187400 | JGI IMG/M metagenome (GOLD analysis project Ga0209454, IMG submission 187400) | Marine gutless worms symbiont microbial communities from Max Planck institute for Marine Microbiology, Germany - Olavius geniculatus... | ecosystem: Host-associated > Annelida >...
GGGGAGGGAGGGGAAAGGAAGGGAAGAGAGTGGACTCCCCAAGAATTTAGTGAAATGACGCCACAACCTGAGGGATAAACGGAGACGCTGCGTATGTTCCGGAATTCAACAAGCAATTTCAAAAATTTAGTTGTAAAATACTGCAATCGTTCTCAAACTTTTGGAGCTATAGGCCTACTTTTGCCTACTTAACTCTGATTGATCTGTGTATCGATTTCTGGTAAGATAAGACATTTTGCGTGTAAATTATGCCAAAACGGGGCGGGTAAAGCCGCAATGCATCTTTGCCCCTGCCTCGCCGCTTTAGGCCTAGTTAACGACGCCGTTATGATCGGGTGGTGTGTTTTTGTTCAGCACTTTTGAGACTGATCAAAATTCAATCATAATTTCTGTAACAGTACTGTGCAGTCTATAGCGCAAGCGCAATGCAAAATGCTCGGCGTTACGCTATTTTGTACAAAGGGTGTTATAAAATGCTGATTATTAATGCTGTTGGTCGGTCAAGCCAGCCAAGTTAGCTCTTCTGCGGCTGCTAAAATCAATAGAACAGTGGTTGTAGCAGTCGGAATCCTGTGTTCTCGTCGCTCTGGTCTTATCTACAATCTGCACGCGGTTGGATTGTCATAGAATGCAATTAATTCGATCTGCTGAAAATGAGTTTGGTGCAGGTCTTTGAAACAAATAAGCCTAAAGGCGAGTACAAAGCGAAGTAACTGAACTGAACTGAACTGATATGGTTTACTTTTTGACGAACTGACTCATATGGGCAAGCAGCAAAGCATTGACCGTTTAACGACGTTGGTGACTACGTGACTGCATGCACGTAGGCGTCAACTAATGACAAATGGGCGATCAGGGAGAGCCCGTTGGTCATTGCGTCAAAAACTAAACCGTGTCAGTTCAGTTCAGTTCAGCTACATCGTTTTGTACGCGCTTTAACATTGTTGTGAACTGCTGTGACAGTGAGCTCTGTCTCTCTGAAGTACGTTTGACAGTTTGACGTGTTTTGTCTAGGTGTTATTAGGTTTAACGCGTGTATCCATGTACCATGACAAAGAATTACTGGTGAAGCATAAATGACTGCGACGTAGAGCGTGGCTGCACTTTTCGTGCGATAACCGTACAAAGGCCCGGCGCACATGCTGCAATAAAATAAAATAAAACAGTATAAAAACGTTTCAGTTTGATACATCACACCAGTTTATTTTTGTCCTATTGCAGACGTCCGCACATACTGCAACAAAATAAAGCAAAAAACAACATAAAACAACCTGCAACAATGGTAAAACAATGTTTAACATTGCAGCTTGCTTTATTGCATTACATGCGGATCCCTGCAATAAAATACAATACGTCTGTGACAAAATCAAAAGAAAACGAACACCAAACTACACAGTAACACAGCCAAAACTACAACATAACTAAGACAAAATCGCATTCGGTTATGTTTTACGGAGATTTAAGCCGACCGTACTTAAGTAACGGTCGAGCTATTGGCATGGTTGTTGTCCGTCCGTCTGTCTGTCTGTTTTTCTGTCGTCTGTCACGCATGTATTGTGGCTAAACTGTAGGTCGTAGGGGAAACATTTTACGCGAATAATTAGTACATGTAGGCCCTATGTGCCATAAATTTAGGCATGCAAAATTTTAGCGATGTAGTGCAGAGAAAACATTTTCAAATTGGGGGTTGAACGGAGTGGAGTAGGAAATTCAATAGAAAACTGGCCATATCTCGGAAACGATAAGAGATAGGGCCGAGGTTACTATAAATCACTAATACGAAGTCGTATATTGGTTTTCAAATGACCTAAAAATCCTGACCCTGCATGACCTTGTAAGTCACTGACAACCAGTACGGTTGGCTATCCGCGCGACAGCTGGGCTACTTGTGTTTTATTTTTTTTATCACAATTTCTTTATCTTCGCATGTCTGCATTGGCTGTTTACGCTCGGGGAATAGTGTAAGACCGACGGAATCGATTTTCACCGTTGCATCAGCTGCGCTGGAACTGGAAGTTTCCGTCAACATGACACGTCGGATATTCCATTCTCTGTTCCAATCCATTCTCGATATCGACAAAAAGTCGCCGCTGCCGATCGTCACTACGATTGATCGATTGATCGATGACGTTTGAATAAACGTTAACTGATGTTCAAAACCCTGTTGAAAAATTGAAATAGGTTTATGTGAGCCTGGCATGTTGCACGAGACGCATGCTACATGCACTTTGATATAAAATAGTTAACTTATTTAGTGCCTGTTACGGTAATTTAGATCACTTTTTCGAATTTACTAATTATTATCAAAATACATGAATACATATTGAATTTATGCCAAGATGCATCAGCAGTCTTTGACTTAGCCCGACTTTTTTTGGTCAGCGTATCATTTAAAAGCGGACAATAGTGAAAAATGTGTTAAGTTTACCGTCTACTGTCAATTTTTTCATCATTGTACATTTTTGAATGCACAATATATAATGCTGACTTCAAGAAACAACAGTTTACGTAGCATCCATGACGATCGTGTTAAATTAAGGCAATGCAGGGAGCCGTGATTGTAGCCAGATGGTTGCCCATTAAGCCCAAGCGGAAGGTCTGTCGGCATGATGTTAAATGATGCACCGTCACTTGTACCCAAACTTTCATTAAAAGTTATTATACTGCAGTTCCAAGATACGAAATAAGACTAAAAGATTACGAAAATTCAAATACATTTGAAAGAAGAATTTTTAGTCTCGCTCTTTTCGTCACTTATTGATAGTTGATGCCGTTCTGTGAAATTATGTGTACAGGCAGATGATATTCTTGACGGAAACGGTCAACTTTGGCGTCGGCACAGCGCTGCTTGTGCACGCGGTATTTAAGATAGTCGTCAACAAAGTCTGCGACACTTGCAGCTTGTCGACACACAATGGCAAGCAACGTGCTGATCGGCCCAAGGTCACGACCGCTGCCGGTCAAGGTCATTCGCACCAGCTTTCGGAAAACCTCCCGTCTGTCGTCGACATCAAGCGAGTACTGCCGAAGTCGTGCTTCGAACCTCAACTTTCTACTTCCATGTACTATATGGTCAAAGACTTTGCTCAGGTAGGCTTCTGTTTTCTACTGCAGTGCTTATCTGTATTTGTGAGAGACCAAGTCACATGCGATATTCGTGTAAAATCTGCATACGCCAGCTATTAGGCCTGTTAACGCGAAAACCTGAAATAAAACTGGAAATAAAAATGTTTTGTTTGTTTCACTTTGAAGTCTCAGCCGTAAAGTGAAATCGTATATGTGTAGCTTAATTTTAATCGCAACCCAAGAAGCGATGATTATTAAAACGACTATACCGGTATTTTGCTGATTTGTCGGTAGATTGCGGCAGCAGCGGCAGCTCTGTGGCTGGTGGAGTCGTGGACGAGTAGCTGCATCGTGCGTGCGCCGGCGGTTGTCATCTACTGGGTGGTGCAAGGCACATTTTTCTTCGCACTGTTTGTAGCTGGTCACGACTGCGGCCACGGCTCATTCTCGGTCTATCCACTGCTCAACGACATCCTCGGCACGCTGTCCCACGGGTTCCTCATGGTGCCCTACTACCAGTGGAAACTGAGTCATCGCAACCACCACAAGCATACAGCGAACATTGACAAGGACGAAGTCTTCTACCCGGTACGTCGATCAGAGCAGCCCGCCAACCCTCGCCTGCTTCCCGGATTCGCCCTCGGTTTTGGATGGTTCATATACCTCGCTACCGGGTATGTGTATGAGTGCTTCACTTAGGGCGATAAAATAGAACAAATTTAATTAAACATTCTAAAACAACTGTAAATAACGTATTTTTGTTTTATCGCAGTGCATGTGAACCCTTAGTTGTGAAAAATACTACTTTTTTGCCTTACATTTAGCTCTGTGATAGGCTTAAAAATTAGAGTCGACAGTGGCAGTCTTCAGATGATATATAGATAAATCAATAGGACTTATCACTGCATGTGAAAGCTGTGTATCATATGCATTATATAGGCCCTATATTTGATGATTTTTAATGAAATGTTGTTCGTTATTTGGTTTGTACCATCCTGTTTTTTGCTGCGAATCAGGTCCAGTAATATTTCATGAAAGCTTTCAACAGTGCAAAATGAGCACATGTGAGACACTAAGTAATTTGCATGCAGAACTAGGCCTAAGTGATCTCTTCTCTACGGTAAAATATTAAAGCTCTTCATACCTTTAGTCGGGCATACTTTTAAGCTGTCCAAGTACCAACTAACCAACTAGAGCGCTCTTGTTCGCACGTGAAACTACGCTGAACAGCATAAGCTTAGGCCTAGGCCTATATTCGTGTGTTGTGGATGTTATCTGGTTCGTAGCTACAACCCGCGACACGTGAACCATTTCAACCCGTTCGAGAAGATGTTCGTCGGTCACGTGGTCGGATGCATGTGTTCCCTGGGTGTAGTGGCGGTCACCAGTCTAGCGGCATACCAGTACGCCGTGGCGTACGGCCTCATGACGCTCGTCGTGCACTACGGCGTGCCGCTGCTAGTGCTCGGCACGTACATCGTTATCGTCACGTTCCTCCATCATCACGAGGTCGACACGCCCTGGTACTCGGACGATCGGTGGGACTTCGTGCGTGGACAGCTGTCCACGGTCGACCGTCACTACGGCATTGTGCACCACGTCATCCACTGCATCGGCACGCACCAGATGCATCACATGTTCACCCGCATACCTCACTACCACCTCGAGGAAGCCACCGCCCACTTCCGCCGCGCGTTCCCGCATCTTGTCCGACGCTCCGACGAACCCATCCTGCCGGCGTTCGTCCGCATGTTCCAGAAGTTCGCCGAGCAGTCGACCATCGACGACGACGCCAAAGAGCATGTCTATAAGTAGGAATGATTGAATATCCAACTTAGAAATGCAGCTCTGCTCTGCACGTTTTCTCTTAGCGATTTTTCTTCACCGTGAGCTAGGCATATAATGGTCAATGCGCATTGGCCCCGTTATCACGGTTTGGCTGAGGCATGCCGCAAATAGGCTATTTGCCATTCTCAGTCAGACCCGTCGAGAGGGTGGGGTAGGGGTAAGCTACCCCCGGTCCCGCTACGTTTGGGGGCTCCGCTGTCGCTCAGAAATACATAAATACACCAGAATGCGCCATTTTGAAAAGAAAAATTCAATTTTTCTTTAGAGCCAGAGGGCCCCACGAAAATGTTTGGGGGCCCCGCGAGAATGTTTCTCCGAGCCCCGCTGTGGCTCTCGACGGGCCTGTTCTCAGTTAGTGTGGATCAGATTTAGCATTGGATTTTCTACTGTTTTGAATATTCCACTTTACAAATTAATGTCGACTTTCATCTTATTTCCTTAGATCACTTTTTCTATGCATTTCGATATCATTTTGTGATGATTATTAGTAAGTCCGTGCTGGATGATGGGATGTAGAAAGAACTGGCGGCTGACTTTTTTACCGTAACGTGCACCTTGTAGTTTTATTACTGAGCTTATACTTTACGTAAAGTGACATTGTGTACTATCATTGATGTTATTACTATTGTCATGTCACGACACTACTATTTATACCGCATCGTTCCGCGCATTTATGGTGCAAAAGTGGCGAAGGTGACAACAGGGGGAGTGAGTGAGGCTAGTATACTATGAGATCAAAGCAAGACTAGGATATTACAACTAAAACACCTCTGTGTAACTCGCGTTTTGATCTAGGTCTAAGTTTTTACTGCAGTCTGCACTTTGCAGGACATTTATTAAAGTAGTCTACAGCATTATTTTAGATTTTCAGCATACTTCAAGCAATTACTGCTGCTCTCTTGAGCTTAGCCTATGTATACCGCATCGCATTAGCCTGTAGTGTTACTCTACAGTTGCAACTGGTTTAGCTGCCATCTTTAGACTGTGATTTGCTCAACTCACCGGGTAACAGGTTTGAGTATTCACCACTACGGTGTAGTGTCCACGAGTGATCTAGACTTCTCTGCACGGCACCAAGTGTCGTTTCATGTTCTTAACACACACGGTAGGCCTAGTTGTTACAACTTGTTAGGTGTATCTGAATTTTTGCATGCTTTGACATTTGGCTACTTTTAGCACGACTGGTGTGTTTTCTTTGTACGTGACATAACTGACATCGATACAACACGGACCATTATTGCAATTTTATTTAATTTGTATAATTATATTAGCAAACAGCGTATTTCGGCCGAGTTTTAGCGTACTGGCACTTCTCGTTATCGGTCGTTTTATCATCGAATTAGACTAATTTCTATAGTTGTCTAGCCTACGGTATCGCATTCTAGCGTTGATTGTAGCGTTAGGCCCTATAGCAGCGTCACCATAGCATGTATGGGACTGTAATCACTCTTGGAAATCGCTTTCTTTTCGCGACCGCAAGTCGGACGCTGGCCTTCGGATATAGGCTGTACGGTCGGCCCACCCTAGCAATAGCTGGGATTGTTGTTATTTATGGCATAGATTTTCTCTGATAGGACTAATATCAGTCACTAACCTCTGATACAGTGACGAAACTAAGTCGTAGTATCGCGTGGCAGCCGCCGACGACTAATGTACATATTCTTTTATTTGCACGTTCAACAGCAAATTTGCAATACGCGTAAAGCGGTTATCGCCGCAAGTGCTTCGATACACTATACAGGGTGAATCAAAAAAATTGTCACCATTTTTATATGCTTTGACTTCGTCAAATATTAACTGATTTTCAAATTTTTGTCACTGCGAGAATCAGGAGAAAATTTGCAATAACTCTATCAGATCCCACCACAGCTCGTGTGTCGCTACACTACCTTGTGTCTTGCAAGAGCACCACAACAAGGCGTTTCGTTGATCGCGCTATTGCTCAGTGGCGTCGCCGGCTTGAGTGCGTCGTCCAGCAACAATGCACACAAAAACTGCATGATGTGAATTACTTTAGACAATAACTGAGACAAAGAAGTTGTTTTCTGTTGTTAATTTCTTACAATGTGTTGTTAAGGAAATCTTGTTGCTTTTACGACAGACATTTAACAAAGCAGTGTAGCGACACACTTGAAGTGTAGTGGAATCTTTAGTGACAGTGTAATTACAATTTTTTTTGATTTTGACAAAAAGAATTTTGAAAATTGGGTCATATTTGACGAAGTTAAGGCGTACAAAATGTGGTGCCATTTTTTGGGCCCAGCCAGTATATCTAAAGCAGGCCTACCTTGTAAACACCGAATGCCGAAAATCTGACCAACTGCTGCCTTTGCGCTTCCGTCATGTGTTTTGCTCTTTAATGTGATTTAAATGAAAATGTTCACACTGATGTGTAATATCGTTTATTTGTGGTGTTTGTCGTCGCAATGTTGCATAACCGGTCTCTATACTATTAGGCCGAAGTATTCACTTGACATTTGGCGGACGTTGGCGTTTGCGACTCGCGACATTAATGATTAATTACGGTAAACGTATTTGCCATCTAATTTGTTCTCGACGACAAATGCTTTGTTCTGTGTGTAATAAAATCACGAAATTCTCTATGTAATGGTTGTGTGCACACTTAAACTTAGGTTTCATTTAAAATAAATTATACTACAGGGTGTGTAAAAAATGACCCAACTTGTTTTTGCCAGAACTTTGTCAAATCTCTACTAAATTCGATAATTTATAGCACACAGATAGCCAAGACAATAGAAATATGTAGGGTACACTCATTGTCCACCTCACGTAATTTATGTTAATGCACTACCGTGTAAAACGCAGAAGCTCCAAATTGTTACATTACGCGGTATCAGATTGTTCACTTGTGCATTATCACTTCCACAAAGGACACCATGGGATTTAATAATTTTGTGGTATTAAACATTTTACGCTGAAAACAGCAGACAACAAAATAACTGATTGATGAGCTTAAAACACATTTTATCCATGAATAAGTGCTGTGCATTTTGATCAGTTGATCGTTAATGCCACGGTCAGCCGTGGCGTCGTGTTAGGGGCGTCATTTCAGCAAATTGTTGGGGTCTTGGTGATCCCTGGGGGTTTAAGTCTGCATAACGTATTGTTTTTGCAGCAGTAACACTGTTTCTAAAGCACAATTTGCGGGAAAAAACTAAAATTGTAAATCCTTGAGGATCCATAGACCCTTCCAGCACCCCCCTAACTGACGCCCCTGCATCACGTCTAAGCCATTGTGTACACTTTGGACATAAATTCTGATAATTTGGAAGCAAGTTGTTACAAAAACTTATAATTCTGCTGAAGGAATCAGATTTTGGTTTATTGCGTGCTTGATAAGTCATTAGAACTTTTATGGAGACAACAACTGAGAATTATGCAACAATTTGTAGCATCTGCGTTTTACACGGTAGTGCATTGACATAAATAAGGTGGGGTGGACAGTGAGTGTGCTTTACATATTTTTATCGTTTTGGTTATCTGTATGCCAAAAATTATCAAATATGGTGAAGATTTGACAAAGTTCTGACAAAAACAAGTTGGGTCATTTCGGCACACCCTGTACAGTTACCGTATGCTTAAGAAAAACAGAAGTAGTAATCCCGAAATAACGAGGGATCCAAAAACTAACTCTCTAAGTTTACTAAGTTTATAGCTTTATAAGATATATTGGCCGATTATCAGTTTCTTTTATTTGCACACTAAACAACAATAATGAATCTGTAATGGGCCACAATACACATTGTATAAGCTTCAGTAATATGCCTTTTTCATCAGACGATATCTCAGCAACCACACGACAGATGTAAAGTTGAAACATGTAGCAAACTTGAGCAAACTGCTAACCTACTGTGTGCTTAGGCCAACTCAGCCTCCTATGCTCAGCTGGACGGGAAATGAGTAGTAGCTTACGGGCTATGGGGTGAAGGCCTGGTTTGGCTGATTGGGATCGCGGTATGTCTGCTAGCTCCAAACTATGGGTCCAATTCTTCGCTGACGTGAGTAATGGATGGCCGCATAGTGCGCTGCAGTATCATTAGCTCATGCCAATCATCTGCCGCTTCCAAGATTGTAAAAGCGCTTCTGGTTGCGAGGCTGATTCATTTAAGAAGCGCTATAGCAAGTATCTTTTACCGTGCCGTCAGTGGCGTCATTTCAGTAATCCTTGGGGTCTCGGTTTATGTAATGTATTGTTTTTGCAGCACTAACAGTGTTTCAAAGGTACGATTTACAGGGAAAAAATTAAAATCATAAATCCTTCGGAGGTCCGCAGACTCCTCCACCCTCCCCCCTAAATGACGCCCCTGAGTGTCGTATAGTGGGTGTGATGCCAATAGGTGCAGCTGACAACAGGTACATCATGCGCACTCAGGCAAAAAAACAGAAGCACCACTTATCAGTATCACCTACTCAGTTCGCTGAGGACTCTGGACTCTTGCTTGTTGCCTATCTGCTACTGAACACAAAATCAAGCAGTGAAATTTCAGTTTGTAAAATTATCGAATAGTGCTGAATATATAACACAAAATTAAAAACAGTTTCAGAGTTAAAACTCAGCAAACTGTAGGCTTAACTGTCTCACTGTGGTTTCGAGTTTAACAACTTTAGGTCGCATTTAATAAACTGTGTGCCTTTCTGGGCAGTTTCTATGCTAGGTAAAAGTCATAATAGCTGAAAAAAAATCTCTGAAAGACTATAAACAAAGAGCTACGTACAGTTACAACAAGTGCACAGAAAATCGAAGGCTACAACAATTAACCCAGAACACGCTGACATGTCACCATGTTGCACAGACTTGTTGTACGAATAACAAATCTCCAAGAAATCGAAACAAGTGGAGCTGGGTGTTGATCAGTAGGCGCTAGCAGTGATAATGGTGTCGCGCAGTTGTAGTTTGTCCCTGAGCATCTGTCGCAGCAGAATGTGCTGCAACAGAGCGATGCGAATGTCCATCTGCATTGCTTCCTGGCGAGTCCGACTGATCGCTTGCTTGATTCTTACCAGCGGAGCTGCATGCCATGCCAACGCACCTCTGTTAGTTACGCCCGTATCTGTAAAGGGTTATAGTTAGGGTTGGGGTTAGGGTTATGGTTAGCACTATACAGATAAAGGCTACGGACCTAATACCTGTCGCCGCCGCTTAGGCCTAATTGCGCAGAATTTTCCGCGAGTTTACAATCTTTTACATCATCAATCAATCAATCATGTTTATTGAATAGGATATACACGTAGGCCTATACATAGATGTTTAACAATTCAAAACTATGAGCCAGTTCAAGTTACACATTTGGCTGTAACGTATGCCCTGAAATGTGAATTATAATCAAGAAGAACTAAGTGCAATAGCCTACTAAAGCGCGTGAATATACGTAAATTAATGTCCTGCACGCTACTAAAAAAACGTAAAAGAAACTAGGCTTAAGTTACCGATAGTAAAATTTACTGCAGACAAACTGTTCCAGACTTATGTCCGCTGCAATAAAAACTGTCTGTGGGAGTTATTGTCACAATTTTTGACGCGCTACAGCTATGTTGTAGGGTATCTTTGGCACGGTTGTCGTCCGTCGACTGTTTGTAATGAATATATTGTGGCTAAATGGTGCGAGATAGGGCTTAGGTTGCTACTGATCATTAAAAGGAAGTCGCATATTGGCTTTCAGATGACCCGAAAATATTTGATCTTGGATGACCTTGAAAGGTCATAACGCACTATGGTATGCCAATCGTGCGGTATTGTGAGTAAACGGCAAGTCGTAAGGGGTCGGGGATGGTACTACCGGATAGGGCGCTGGCAACTTCCTATAGGCTGTCAATAGTAACCACTTGCGGTTTGGCCGCAGTTTTAAATGGTATAAGTGGCCGTATCTCGGAAATGGTGAAAGATAGGGCCAAGGTTACTATTAATCAGTAATAAAAAGTGGCATACGCCCTTTCAGATTACACAAAAGTTATTGACTTTGGATGACCTTGAAGGTCCATACGCGATATTATAGCTAAACAGTGCGAGATAGGGCCATAGTTGCTATTGATCACTAACAGGAAATCGCATATGCCCTTCCAGATGAGATAAAAATCATTGACCTTGGATGACCTTGAAGATCAGTACTGCAACAGAAACTTTATAGGCTGTAGTGCGTCTTCCCTAGCGACAGCTGGGCTTTCTTGTTGATATATAGGATGGCACATAAAAAGTGGAACACATGTCAAAGGATCTGACAGTTTGAGAAACAATTCTCAAAAATATGTTCATACTTCACTCAGTTGATACGCTGCAAAATGTCAGTTTACGTTTATTTTTAACGGCGAAGAAAATGAATTCTGGAATACGATGCACGGAAAAATCCGAATCACCGTCAAAATCCAGCTTGATCTGTCCGGCTCCTAAGCAATGCAGTGCCCTACCTTTCCAAAAAATTTCGTGAAACTTCTGGAGATATTTTGAAGACAGATACATAAGAGACTACATATTTGACGTCGTCGGCGGAAGTAATTAAAAGAAACATCGAATCAGCGAATGTGACCTCCGTCTGACATGCTGTTGCCGCGGTCTTCTATCTCTTGTTTGACGCGGTCCAACTCATCACCAAGCTGTACCAAGCAGTACACAGTAGACATGTCGATCAGCAATTAGCAGACATTTTAAACAGGTCAAACTGAATAGCTGCACATTACTCTAGAAGAGGTGAATGCGTTGTCTCCGATCAACCAAGTTAATCGATGTCGGAACCCGCTAGTACTGTAATTAGATGGGTGGCCACTGACCTGGTATGTAACCAGCCATGCAGGTCAACTCAGCCTGGCCATCCTCCATCGGTAGGCGCCAAAAGTTAGAGCGTTACAAGCACACCGCGCGATGCATTAGCCCGGCATCCGTGGTCTTGCAATGTGAGCCAGTGTCAGAGGACACGGGAGATCAGCGATCGGGTTTGTTGCCCAGGAAGGATTGTTTTTAACGACAAACTAAATGTTATCTTAAGTCACAGGACACTGACACGTATAACTCCGTGTATAGGCAACACAGCTCACTATAATCGTTTCAAAGCACCGTATTGTCAGCGTAAGTTGTTCGTTCATCAGACTGGCAGATAAAAAGCGGTCACGTGAACATCAATGTTTTTAAATGATTCGCGTGACCACCTTTTACTGCAACAATCAATGATAATCGTTTCGGAAACTGTTCGATTGCCAGATCTACGTAAAGCATTTATTATGTTTCACTTTTAATGTGTCATCCTGTAAGTATGTAGGCTATTGTACAGCATGTAGGCCTACTATATGTACACGTAGGCCTATAACGTTGGTTCTCGAAACTCGCATATAGAGCAATAACCGTCATTCTGCTACGATCTGTTGTATTTATCATCACAAGCGACGATATAAATTTATTATCAGTATCACCGAGCTATATATATTGCTAGCCTTGCATTAATCATAGACAGGGAGGGTGGCGCATAAAAAAGGGAAACATACGCGCTTAACGCGGATATTTTCTCCCCTTAGAAGTATACAGGCTTTCTTAAATATAGCTAGGGGACATAGGGAGCGCAGTAAGCTGCCACAGCTGGGTCTGGGGCAGATGCACAGCGAAAATCGAATTTGGTGCATTTTAGCCTTAAAATCTGACATCCGATGGCACAATTTCACAGGTGGGGGAACTATATAGACTGAAAATAGGAGGCGAAGGAACGCAGCGTTCCCGCGTTTCACCTATACTTTGAGTTTGACCAGACCTGAGCGAGATAGTGGGTACTCTCGGTAAGTCGGACGCTGTTCTGCCGATAGGTTTCCTTCCTCTCAGCCCTGCGGTCGTGCGCTGACTTAAGACCGTTCAGCTGGTAGTGCAGTTCCTGGTTGATGTAGCGCTCACGGCTAGCGATCTTCTCCATCGTTCGACTGATGTCTGCCGCCAGTCGCTCCAACTGGCCGCGACTCTCCTTCATGCATGACTCAATAGACTGCGAGAACTCGTGCATTTGATCGACGTGGTCACGCCAGTCCTGACAACGACGTACCAACAACAACAACAACAACAAGAGTCAAAGTAGCAGTAGTAGTAGTAGTAGTAGTAGTAGTAGTAGTAGTTGCTGTTGTTGTTGTAACCTGTGCATCTGATCCATGTGATCAAAACAGTCCTCGACGAACAGAAGCCACAACAAAATTTTGTACTACTCTTAACCTTAACTATCAGTCGTTATCGTCGTCAGCGTTATAGGCAAATTGGGGTTTTCAGCCTCAAATTTTGCATTTTTGGACAAAAATTTTCAGACAAAAAGATTTTGCTACAATTTTCCGACAATCAAATATTTAGAGTGGGCAATTGCCCCCCTTTCCCTGTGCCAAAACGCCCCAACACGATACGCGGTAGTCGTACCTTGCTGTTGGTGTGGACAGTGGCTCTGAGCTGTGGCAGAATGCGTTCCACTTCCAGTCGCCAATCCGTCGAGTCGACGTTGGACTCCAGCATTTGTCTGGAGGTCGGGTCAGCGCTGGCGGCATCACCAGCGCCCGGGTCCAGCGGCTGCTGTGAGTCCAAGCCCAGCCTCTGAAGCTCGTCCAACCCCAGCACAGACGCGTCGTCTTCATCGTAGTCGTAGTCGCGACCCTGAAGGCGCGTACTGAGCGAATGAAATAAACGGAAATGCAATGAAATGTATGGCAACAGCAGAACTATATCATCTTATTTCACTTCAGTTCACTGCATTTCTGTCGCTATGAACACAACTTAACGTCAACAAGTCGGTATATGAACCAGTCTCATCCATGCTCGTACTCCATTACTCATTTCTTGTGGACTTGTTGTCCAACAACTTGCACAACAAGCTGTTTAGCATCTTGACGATACCAAGCAAGACGATGTTGAATGTTGTAGTTTTAGATTTTTGTGATGTGGATATATTGCATATTGCGCATTTGCTGTTGATAAGTTGCAGATTTTTTCACAAAGCATGTTGTACAGGAAAGAACGTATCCACAACAATTTGAAATAAGTGAAGCTCCGCCTTAACATGTCATAACCAGTCTCTGATATGGACGACATGCAATTGTTTGAAGAGTAGCTACAGCTTAGTTAACGAACGACACCAAATTAAAAATTAACAAATAAAGCAATTGAAAATGAAACCAGTCCAAATGAGAAATCAGGAACAAGAAGGTAGTTTAGGGATAGCGCCAAAAAATGGTGAAACACCAGATTATCATGAATCAAACCGTGCCACTGCAGTCATCACAATCTGGCGTCAGGTCTTCAAGGTCATCAATAATTTCCACTTTTTCCGTTTCCTCCGCTGGATACTCCGGCCTACCGCAGACCAGACACATGTTGCTACGCTTTTGCAAGTACTGTGCACTTGCGCAGTGCACAGAGCTTATTTTAACGTGCCTACAGTAAATGCATCATCACAGACAGACAGCAACAATCATTACTTCTTTAGGACACAACAAATGTTATTTATAGACCCTCATCAAATGTGCTTTTTACAAGCAAGTATCATCACAGAGATGTTTAACGTGGCCCTAATAACAAACATAAATTCTATAAAACCATAATAAACGTTATTTCTATACCATGTCAAATACTGGCTTGCCTGCAAGTCCGGTAAACTAAACTGCTGCAAATAAGTTAGCAAGAAAATCTGTCAGGCCTAGTACATTTGGACGACGTCTGTTTACAAAGCAGAATGGCAACACAACGTCTTGAGATTGCAGACAAAAAATAATGCTACATTAATTTTAATTTTAATGGATAAAGCCTGATATAATTATGTTTGTCACTGACGGTTTCCAGGTGAAGTGTTGAAGCTGAAGAACATGTTCAGCCAGACAATCCAACACCCGAATACACTGTTCACCACAGCCAGACTTGAGCTTGCTTGGTGGGAAGTCCGGCTTATACCCCTGTACTCATCATAACAAGCACTTGTGCCATCTAATTATATCACAGTTATGAAAACGTTACACCAATGACTATAAATTAGTAAAAAAAACTGCAAAATTACATTGCATTTAATCACCTGCGCAATTATTTTGTTTCTAACTTCCTACATACCATACCAGATGTTGCAGAAATAGGCCTATGGTATCATTTTAAATCTGACTGTTAAATTTTCAAAGCAAAAAAAAACTCAGTCAAAATTAAACTATAACGCCACTGCTTCAAACACTTTATATTCTTATGAAAATTTTCCCAGCCTGAACAAAAACAACACCAGCTCATAGCCCAGATACAAATAAGCCAACACAAAAATAATCAAGTATTATTACCAAAGCTCGAAAGCCTTCAAGAATCATAGCAATTGTTGCATTCGGATCATCTGACTGCAACACAAGCACAAAGCACAAAACCTAAACACTATTGGTTACTCATTTTTGTCATTTTTACTTTTTCTAAAGTTATATTAAACTTCCAAGTGTAAATAGTGTCTCCAACAAATATTGGTAAAAACATTATAGTTTTGACTGATGATGGAGATTAGCTAAAGTCAAACATGATTTATGTTTTCCATAAATCATACTAGAACTCAAAATCACCATATTTAAGTGGTGATTTTGAGAAATATGAACTAGATATAATTCAATTTGCACAAGAAATAAAAACCTTTAAAAACTTTTAAAATGTAAAATTATTAAAAGTTTTTTTTAATCTAAAAACC
>Ga0209454_1001232_pt1 | contig 15568 bp, 11 predicted proteins | sample WorMetHERISLAND1_2_FD_187400 | JGI IMG/M metagenome (GOLD analysis project Ga0209454, IMG submission 187400) | Marine gutless worms symbiont microbial communities from Max Planck institute for Marine Microbiology, Germany - Olavius geniculatus... | ecosystem: Host-associated > Annelida >...
AAATTAAATAGTCTATGCGGGTACCCGGGTAGTAAAAAATTACCCGGGTAGTTTATTACCCGACGGGTACCCGGGTACCCGCGGCAGCCCTACTCAACGGTTAATCTATATTTAAATGTAACAGTAATAAGCGAGTTCGCCATTCTCTATGACCTAAGTAGGTCAGCGTGACCTAGTATGTCAAGTCTCCCTAACATGGCGGAGTCTATGTCTATAGACGATTTCAAGCGCTGGAAAGTAGACGTTTTGCGGAAGTACTGCCAGCGGAGAGGCTTAACAACAGTTAGCAGTAAGCGCAAGGATGAACTTGTTGCTCTGGCGTACGCTGCGTACAGTCAAAACCTGCCTGTAGTGTCGTCGAAGGAAGAGGAGAAGTCCGAGGCCAAACAGCAGTACGCAGACTTACTGACGCTACAAGACGGCACTAAGATACCAGATCCGATCGGGCTACCAGTGGCCATATTGCGGAAACGGTGAGAGATAAGGCCAAGGTTACTATGATTCACTAATAGAAAGTGGCATACGTTTCTTCAAATAAGATCGAAATCGTCGACCTCGTAAGACTTTTAAGGTCACTGACAACCAGTGCGGTCGGCTGTTCTAGCTTTGAGATGGGTTTGATCATGAACCACTTAATGCAACGCGCCCCCAAAGTGGAGTCTGTGCATTGACGGCGAATGAAAGATGCTGTTTTATTTGTGACTAAGTTTTAAAAATATGTACATTATCCTTTGGTTTTTGCTGACTTTTAAATGGTTATTTATAACGGATATATTTTGATTGATGCCGTTGCTGTTGTTGACGCGCTACACCTATGCTGTAGAGCGTATTAGGCATAGTTGCCGTCACGGATGTATTGTGGCTAAACGGTAAGTTGTAAGGGCCGGCGATGGTACCATCGGATAGGGCGCTGGCAACTTTCTATAGGTTGTCAATAATAACCATGTCTCCATCTGCAGCGGTTTGGCCGCAATTTTCAATGGAAGATTTTAAGATATATAAGTGGCCGTATCTCGAAAACGGTGAAAGATATAGCCAAGGTTATTATTCATCAGTATGGCATATTGGCTTTCAAATGGCATGAAAATCTTCGACCTTGGATAACCTTGAAGGTCAGTGCTGCAACAAAAACTGTATAGGCTGTAGCGCGTCTTCCCTAGCGACAGCTAGGATTTTCTGTTGTTGCTGTTGCTGTCATAGGTTCGTGTGTTGGAGAAATCACCGCCAGGCACTGTGATAGCGCGGGTCAGAGCTCGGGATCGTGACTCAGACTTGAACGGCGCCGTGGTCTACTCGTTCTCTCCGCTGACAGAGCAGAGGCACGGGCACCTGCTCGGCATCAAACCGGACTCCGGCAAGATCTACGTCAAGTCGGCGGCATCACTGGACCATGAGCAGACCAGCGTTCATCTGCTGTCGGTCACTGCCGTCGACCGAGGTCCCGACCCTGTCCCCGTGCACGTGACCGTCGTGATCCACGCAGAGTTGTCCGTGGGTTAGGTTAACCTACGGCTCGGTTTGGGTTGGGTTGGTATTGGGTCAAAAATTTTCGTTTTTAGTGGGTTGAATTAGGTCTGGGTCGATGAAGTGGAGCCATGGACAGTTCTGGATTTACGTCACGTGACCGTGGTGATTCACGTGGAGGACGTAAACGATAACCCGCCGACGATCAGCGTCAACACTCTGACGGCGGACGGGATGGCGGAAGTGACCGAGAACTCGGCGCCTGGAACGTTCGTCGCTTACGTAGCCGTCGCTGACGCTGACTCCGGCGTCAACGCCGACTTCCGGTGCTCCGTGGCGCCGACTAGCGGAAACGAACTGTTCGCTCTGCGTCAGCAGACGTTCGCCGACTCCGAGTACCAACTGGTGACGTCACAGACGGCACGGTTCGACCGAGAACGCGTCGACCGTCATGACGTCACGATCACGTGCGTGGACGGTGGAACCCCGGCGCTGACGTCCAACGCCGTGGTGCGCGTGCGCGTTAGCGACGTCAACGACAATTCTCCCGCGTTTTCGCGAGAGTTGTACGAATTTCGTGTCGACGAGAACTGCGCGGTCGGCACGCCGGTCGGCGTCGTACTGGCGACCGACGACGACGCTGGGGCTAACGGTGAAGTTGAGTACCGGCTGGACTTGAGTTCCGGTAAGGCGGCCGAGCGGTTGATGCTGATAGGTGCGTACACGGGCCAGATCTTCACTCGAGCAGAGATCGACCGCGAGGCGCTGTCAGCCACTGACGACCTGCCCATAGAGTTCGACGTGGTAGCTCGTGACCGCGGCACTGAGTCGCGCTGGTCGGTGGCGCACGTCAAAGTTTTTGTCGACGACGTCGACGACGAACCGCCGCGATTTGAACGCGCCCGCTACGACTTCGAGGTCGCCGAGAACCAGCCTGCTGAGCAGGTGATCGGGCGAGTCATTGCCGTAGACCGTGACCAGTCTCCCAACAATCGCGTCGTGTATTCCATCTCATCCGTAGTCCACGGCGACGTCGGCGGTCTGCTGCCGTTTCGCGTGGATTCGGATACTGGAAACATCACCACCTACGAGTCGCTAGATCACGAGCGTCGCTCTAGTTACCAGTTCACCGTCTCGGCTCACAGCTCAGCGCGCAGTTTTCGCAGCAGTCTCAGCGCCACGGTGACTGTGTCTGTCAACGTACTGGACGTGAACGACCACCGGCCGCTGTTCACAAGCCCGCTGTGGAGCAACCAGACTGTGGGCGTGTCCAACCAAGCACCTGTCGGTTACGTCATCACGTACCTTCGCGCGGTCGACCTCGACTCGGCAATGTTCGCTCAACTCACCTACCGTATTGTGGCCGGCAACCGACGAGACACGTTCTCCGTGGACCCAGTCTCCGGGGCCCTGACACTCACCGCCGACGTCCGCCATATTGTCTTTGACGACTTTCTGTTGCGCGTCACGGTGGAAGATGGCGGCCGCCCGCCGCTGAGTGACACAACCGAGCTACGTATCGTCGTCAGTCGGGATATCGCCCTGACGACGACAACCGCGGATCCGTCGCTTATCTTTGCTGGAGTCCTGGCCTCCGAGCACACGGCTGTCGTTCTGGCCGTCACCCTGGCCGTCATATTGACTGCCATCCTAGCCATAGCCGTAACCATTTGCATTCTGCGTCGGCGCGCCCACTCGAGACGGGTCTTCCGGGCGGCGACCGAGTCACCTGGGAGGGGGGCTAAAGGCTCCACGCCCGGCGGCAAGGCCGTCTGGGGCTGCCCGGACTCTCACGACACAGATGTCGAAATCCCCAACGGGCAAGTTCGGCAGGTTTCGGACATAGTCGGCAGTTTTCGGTGTCAGCAGAACGCGACGACCAGCGACGAGTTGCGTCTTCACCAGTCACCGATACGCGGCGCTTACATCGAATGCAACGGCCGAATGACGTCATTCAACGACCACCGCAAACACTCGATGACGTCATCGCCGCATCACAGCGACCACAACGACACCAGACTTAACCAAGTCTTACAGGTTTTCTTTGGCTGTTTGTTGGCTGCATATTGCTTTCAGACACATTAAACTGAATATGTCTAGACTACAAATAAAACAGTTCGAAAAAAGTAGGTTTTAGTTACTATTTAATTCGAAATTACGCCAATCTTTTTCGAATATTTCTGTATCTTGCGCTTTTTGCGGATCATTCTGTTTGCACGTTTTTACGCAGTAAAAGTCTGAACATTAATATCTTTCCTTAGCGTGGAACCAGCGTCTGGGATAATTTTGTAATTCACACATGCGCGAGTTCATCACATTTGCATCATGGAATTAGACGTTTTTCATTATGCGTTGTTTATTCGTTTATCTATCGTACGTGTATTGTAGTTTTCTGATTAGTTCCATTTAATATGATATCAAGTTGCTTCTCTTGCTTTCTAACGTAAAAATGTAATGTGTCTATAATGTAAGTGTAATGTTAGCTCGGCATTATTCAACGACTGCTTGAAAATATATGAAATAAAAAGATTAATACTAGTAGTGAATTACTAATTATGATAACAAAAATAATCAGCTTAATAACTCAATACGCACAACGAAATTTAAATATTATTTTTTCCTGCAATTTGTGGCACGTAGTCATATGGAGTGTTTCAGTGACGTGTGTCATTGTAACGTTACTGATAAACGTACATTGACAGAAACAATACTGTCGATCAAGTAGTGTACGTTTAGCTTCATATGGATGGGTTTGTATGAAGGGTTTGGAGTGTGACGTCGGGTGCTCCTATCAATCCTATGCTAGCTCGGAGCCTACTACCGTTATTGACGTGCGACACTCCAGCTATTCGCAGTCACCGCCTACTGCTATACGCTTTGACTGTTCACCTGTAGACGTCATGTGCCAATCACTAAGCCATCAGGTCTGTCACAGCAACTTGTCTTCTACAAGCTCTGACACAGTGACGAGTTATACGTAGCAATTGAAGCAGCTACTGTTCCTCAGTTGTACTACTTCTGAACAGAACTTTTCTAAATCACATGAATACGAGTTTTTGACGCGCTACAGCTATGTTGTAGGGCGTCTATGGCACGATGTGTCGTCTGTCCATTGTCGTCGTCTGTCGTCGTCGTTGATCGTAACGGATGTATTGTAGCTAAACGGTGCGAGATAGGGTCCAGGTTGCTATTGACCACTAATAGGAAGTTGCATTATTGGTTATCAAATGACATGAAAATCATTGACTTTGAATGACGTTATGCTAATCGTGCGGTAAACGACAAGTCTTAGAGGGTCGGCAATGGTACCATAGGATAAGACGCTGATAACTGCTTATAGTCTGACATTAGTAACCATTTCTCCTTTTGCAGCGGTTTGGCCAGAACTTTTAATGGAAAGTGTTGAGTCATAACTGATTGTGTCTCGGAAACGGTGAGAGATAAGGCCAAAGTTGCTACTAATGGAAAATGCCATAGACCCTTTCAGATTACATAAAGGTTATCTACCTTAAACGTCAGTACTGCAACAGGAACGGCTGGGCTTTCTTGTTAAAGTCTAAGAAATATATCTGGTTAAATTGTTTCAAACAGCGCTCTGTGGTAAAGCCGAATCTTATTTCCGGCGAAATGTGACCTTGACTGTCTGTGTACAGAAGGTGCTGGATGATCCGTTGGTAACTGGTGGTGACGTGAAGAAACCTGTGGTCGTGTTTGTACGCGATCAGCTGATGACCGACACCGAGTGCAGGTACTCGCCAGGTGGAGCATCGCTGACTGACAGCGGGCGGGGCAACAGCGACTGTGGCGAGGAACAGAGCACGCCGTCGATGTCGATGTCTTCAACTCCCGCCAAAACCTCTCCCAGACACGACACCAACAGTAAGATCACTGCATCGCTTTTGCCGTATCTCTCACCCTTTCCAAGAGAGGGGGAGTTTTCCGTTAAAACGCAATTTTCTCTACCTCCGTCCATTCAGCCCCAAATTTGAAATGTTTTCGTTGCACTAGATAGCTGAACTTTTGCACGCTTGAGTTTCACACATGTGGCTACTTATTTCTGCAACAAGTTTTTTTCTTTCGACCGAAAACTTAGCCACAACACATCCGTTATAGACAGACAGACGTACAGACGGACGGACGACAATTCGTACCACCAGCTCGACCGTTAGGCTTACGCAAGTAGCCTACGGTCGGCTAAAATACTTTATAAACATTTTCTTCATTTTGGTGTCATTTTTTACTGAGATTATTTTTACGTTAAACGTGTTTGACGACAAACTTACACGCTCCAGACAGTCGTTCAACACAATAGGCTATTCCACGGTTACCGACAGCAAAATCATGTGAAAGCATACAGTGTTTGAATTGTGAAAAATTAGCTGGGGGGTTGAACTTTTCGGCGGTTGGAACCCGACCAAAATTGTGATAGGTATGTAGTATATAGTTGACCCCCCAGAACATAATTTGACAGTGTGTTAGGGGGTTGAGAAAACAGTTGGGGGTTCAACCCCCAACCCCCGGCAATTCAAACACTGAAAGCATACATTAGTTTGGTAATTTACCTCTGCACTCGTGGACTTAGTAACCCGCAGTATCACTCCGGACATAATGGCAGAGATAAATATACTGGCTTGATTGGGTTGTGGCACCGTCGCCCGACTGAAAGCTCCGCAAAGTGTTGTGCTCCCATGCAGCAGATTCTAGTATGATATATCGAGGCTCACGTTGTCTGTGCGAAAACTTGTAACGCGACACGGATCGTATTTTGCTCCAACATGCCAATGATGTGTCAGATGGACCAAATCAAACTACTTTTCCAAACCCGTCGAGAGAGTGGGGTAGAGGGGATTAGCTACCCCGGGCCTTGCGACGTTTGGGGGGTCCCGCCGTCGGCCAGAAATTTACAAAGTACGTCAGAATGTACTATTTTGAACAGAAAAATTAAAAAAATTTTCTCCTCAAAGGGCCCCCGTGAAAATGTTTGTGAGCTTCTCAAGAATGTTTTCCCGGGCCCCGCCGTGGCTCTGGACGGGCCTGTACTTTTCTGCAAAAAGATATAGGCCCTACACTAGTAATAATATGATACTGTATTTCTTGTCACGTTTGCTCATTGATCGTTTTGCTGCTGTTGGAAGTAAATGCGGAACTTTATATCACAGTCTGTCAGAGATATAAAAATCTCCATCTGAGACTCGTTTGCTGCGGACATTTAATTTTATCTTTTTTCATTGTATTTTATGATTGTATCTGCATGTTGTATGTGTTGATACCAGGCCCGTCGAGAGGGGAAGAAGACGGCAGGGAGGCTGAGTCACCTCCGGGCTCCGCGACGTTTGGGGCCCCGCGTCGCTCAAAAATAACATTACACCAGAATTAGTGCGCCATTTTTACAAGAAAAAATTTTTTTTAAATCCCCAGAAGGGCCCCGCGAGAATGTTTTTCCGGGCCCCGCTGTGGCTGTCGAAGTTTCTGGTTCATGCATGCTGCCTTTTGGCGAAATACACGATTATGTGTATTGTGTGTATATGTGCAGACGTGGCCAGCAGGCGTCAGGAAGTGTGCGTTCTGCCGCCGGGTGTTGCACGGGGTGCCCATCATCGGGTAGCGATGTTGACTACTAATACTGCTGGCACTGGTTATCAGACAATGCCGGGCAGCAGCCGTAGAACAACCGCCGGAGTTGGTCACCCGACCACTGCCGATTACGCTTATCAACAACAACAACAGTATCCGTACAACTTTCATCATGATCATCATCAGCAGCAGCAGAAGCGACGACGCAATGGTACGTGGGACGCTAGAACCGGTAGCAACACGCGCTACAACTCTGCAACCTTACCGCGCCGTGACAACAAAATCATCCTTACCTCCTCACACGATACCGGATCAACCGTAAACACTCGCTCACCGACCACCGGTTGTCCGCCCGGGGTGGCTACGGCAAGCGGAAGTAGTAGAATTGTTCGTGGTGGTCGGTCAATGTTGGCGTTGTCTGTGTCGGACGATGACATCACTGGTACAGTGGCCTCGCACCTGTCTCCGCACGAGGGCGCCACTGATCACCGCCTACCTACCGACACCCACGCTTTCATTTCCAAATCACTGCTTGCACTTCCTGACACCGACATCTAAACTGCTGCTGGCCGGACAAGACGATCGGGACAGCACTACCGAAATGGGCAACAGATTCATTTCGTCTAATTAGGCCTACACATCAATTAACTAAGACTGGCACAAACCCTAACTACTGACCCTAGGCACTATTGCTGAAGCATAATTTGACAATGAAATGCTCTAGTTAATTACGACACATCAGCCTATGGCAGCATAACGTATTTTTACGTTAAATATACGTTAAATTTTTACGTTAATTTAAAATTATTAAATTCAGAGTTGTCTTTGTTATTTATACCTATCTGTGCGAAGATCTTCAGAATATTTTTATTGTTGGCAAATTTAGATAAAATTCTTTTCTACCTGTATTATTTGAACATGTAGGCTTAATGCAGTTGACTGAACGGATATACTTTATATTACAAAATTAATATAGTCGACAATTACATACCCAGCCAAAACCAACTGACGAATTGGTTTTAACACAAATCATCATTTTACCCAGTGCCAAAAGCCAGACGGAACCTACAGACCCATCACCATCGGAGTGTAATCTCTAAATGACATTAATCTTTATGCCTACGTATTGCGTGTTGTCAGTCACGTCATCCGTGAATTCCTCTGGTGGGCAGCATCTGTGTACGTGGGGACGCTTTAATAATTCATTGCCTGACGTCACCTGCAGCCTACGTTTTCGCACGGCCGCTTGCTTTTAACACCAAGGCAGCCATTTGCATTACCTTTATACCTTCGACGAAAGTCACCTGCATACGACTGTGTTTATGGCCCACGATTTCCGGCTGCAGAATAATAATAACATTATTATTGTTATTTTAACATTTGCTGTAGCGCCATTTATGATCAAAAGATGTGCAAAATAATTTTTTTTCATGTGCGGCATTCTCTGTACCATTCTAGACCATATTCGAACGAATTGTCGATCTGTTAAGATGTGTACAGAGCGACAGAAATAACACGAACTAAACTGAAATGAAAGCTGATACGGTGTTTACGCGATCGAGCAAACGTCGAGCAAACATCGAGCTGGCTCAAGCAGGCCTATTGGAACCCCGCCCCTGACTCAAATGTAGGCCTATGCTTAGGCTCTTAGCTCACAGCTGATCACGTGTTATATAGGCCTTCCAATTACAACCCGTCCGCCTTCCTAATTAGCATGCTAATTACTACTGAACGTCCAGCTAGCTGCTCGATGTTTGCTCGATCGTGTAAACACTCTATGAGAGATCCGGCTTTTATTTAGTATCATTTCATGTCATTTCATTTCTGTCGCTGGCTACCCACCTTTAGTCTCAGAGGCGTATTCAGGATTGCAAGTTCGGGTGAGAGTGAGAGGGTCTGAGGGACGGAAATCCCCGAGTGGGATTCAGGGGTAAAGCCTCGATAGGGCGTCTGCGGGACGAAGTCCCCCAGAAACTCAAGCTTTTTGTGTATATAAGCATGATATTTTTTTGCAGCGGCATAACTAAAAATTTTCTTGAAGGAGGAAATCCAGATAGTTTTCGTCTTCCCTTTCCTTCCGGTGGATCTGGTGGCAACAATTATATTTTTTTACAAAATAAACTTAGCAAGTTTGGTGCAGTTTAAACATTCATGGCAAACAAGGGCGGTGCGGCGCCACAAATTTGAAAGTGCATAAGGTCACAAGTAATCTGCGAGCGAAGAGAGCAGGAAAAAAATTGATAATGTTGTACGCAGAATTGTTGCATTAACTGTGCCGTGCGTATACCAGGCAATTTGCATTAGACCTGTTTGCCGAGTTTAACTCAAAATACGCTCCTGATAAACTAATATTAAAACGTTCTATGATTTGCGTGTTATAGGCATTGTCGTTTAGGGATATTCTTCTGCTTTTATAATTTACTCAGGTTTTTTTAGACTTTCAGTATACTGATGCTCAGTATGTGTCCTGCTGTATCGACGAACGTTGCTGACGTCGGATGCAAACTGAATTAAATTCCGTCCCATTTTTGTTAAAAATATGCGAGTTATTTTACGCTGTGATAATTGACACTTGAAAAGAAGCACGTTTTGTAATTCTGATAATTCTTCCAAAATATCCTGGCGCAGCTGCGAAATTCCACGATCTCCAAAAAAGTCAATCTTGACTCTATGAACTAACTCAGACACGGAAACGGCGTTTGCTTCCAATTATCAGACGTTACGCAGCTCGTCAACAAAGTTACCGAACGTCGAGCTGGGTTAGTACTGGGATGGGTGTACATTAATCTTTATTCCGTTCGCTGGTAACTTCCCAAACCAATTTTAGCTTGGCCACTCCTCTTTAAGTAGGTCCGGTCAGCACGAGCTATGGCCATATTGGCGAAAACTATATGTTTTAGGGTTTAATAAGCAGCGTGACTACGGAGTGTCAAAGAAACTAGTTTTGTAAGTGACTTATGCTGTCATAAAACCACTTTAGCTTAACGGGCCAAAAAAACGGAGCTGCAGGCAGCTCGCATCGTACGACATTTTCTAAAAATAATATTTTTTCTTTGAAAACGGTGGTAAACTAATGATGTAACAGAATTTTTCCGGATTTATACCAATCCATAAATTTGTTACGACTGTGAGATTTTTATGCGAGAAAATCGCGCGATATCATAAAATAATCAGTTTGATGCGCTAAGCGGATAATGTGAAGAAATGTGCGTGCATGGAATACATTTTCGGCGCTGACAATATGGATCTATCTTCATTCAGAAATTTTTCCGGTGTGCACGGAAACGCGTGTTCTGTGCAACAGCAAGGCACGACGCCGTTCAAGGTCATCCAAGGTCACTAATGTCATTTCGGTTTCTCGCGTTAGTCATTTCAACCTGTACACATTGAGCTGCTGCAGGTTTAACTAGCATGCGATACCATTCCGGTAAGAGTTTGTATTTTTGGACCCAAATTTGCAATGATTCTGACAGCTTACGACAACGAATTAACACGAAAGCTTGCAGTACAATCACCATGCTTGTGACAACGGCATTGGCGATAACACTCAATACGTACTAAAAACGCATTGGCTTAGAAAACCATCCCAGATATTTTTGCCCAGATTGGGACACCATTTTTACACGAATTTTAGACGTTATTTTTACCCGGCGGCTGAGCGAATAATTTGGGCATTACGTAAGAGTCTATATCGCAAATTCTCTCTAAAACATATTTCAGTTTCGGCTATTTTTTATCCAGCAGCAATAATTTATTGCTGTTCGAATAGGCTAACTAATATTTTTGTTAATTTCACAAATTAGGCACCTGCCCACAAAACGTTACCCCTCTAAAATGCGTTGATTTGAGAGTGGGTCCAAAAAACAAGCATACGGTCAGTTAATCCAAATTTGTCAGTTAAACCAAGGAGTCCCAAAGAGTCCAACTATAGGATGGGCCACGCGGATGAATAAAAGCGGTCAAAAACTTATCAGGTCAAGACCAGCCATAGGCCTAAGACTAACATTTAAGACCGAGCCAAACCATGGTCATTGATCTAAGTTTGCCTAGGTCGATATGTGTCACTGTCAGCCAGTGACTGTGCATTGTGCGCGAGCTGTTCTGATTTGCATGCGTTCATCTTGCGTTCGCACGTATACTGTTCAGTCGAACGAACCTCGTCGATTGCTGAGAGTTTCAAGTGTTGCTTGCACTTCATCGGTGTTCTTAACTGTGCATACAGAGCGACAAAAATGAAAAAAAACTAAATTGAAATAAAATAAAGTAAAAGCCGGAGCGCGGCTTTAATTTAATTTTATTTTATTTCAGTTTATTTTATTTCTGTCGCTCTGTTCGCTCCTTACGTACTTAATGCGTGAACTGTACAGTCTGTATGCATAGTTGGTGTTATAGCGCTGTTGCTTGAACTCGTATTTATATGTACGCTGTAAAGTGATATTCGTGTCGAATCGATGCAATTGTCGCTAGGCCAAGTAGGATAATACCTTATGTAGTGTTTACACGAGGTGACTGTCGAGGCGACGATCGCCACGATCGAACAGGCGATCGTTCAAGCAACCCGTTTGCGGATCGTCGCCGCTGTGCAAATTATATCAATGAAAAATAAGCTTCATTTCTAAGGTCTGGACGGTTATAATAATGTACGATTTATTGCGCACGGCAGCCAGTGGCTGGATTGGTATAAAAAAGAAAATGACCGGGTCGCAGGCGTTTCTAAAACAGTACAACTTTCAAGCTGCAACTCAAAGCCGGTGATCGGTTTTTCACAGTACGGGATATTTTTCAACTAATTCCACAAATTAACATTGACATTAGGCCTATCATCGTCGGACTCCATTTTCAACGCAAACAGTGTGACGTCATCAATAGCGAAATAGCACAGTACATATATTCCCGCCAACCGTTGCGCTGTGATTGGTGCTTACTTGCATCCGCGACGATCGCCTCGTGTATTCAGTATAGTATTGGACGAACAACGCATGTGACGTTATGAAAATCAGTGCGTTAACACTACACACTGTGTCTCAAAAAACAGTCAGAATTGTTTTTGCCATAACTTTGTCAGAATTTCACCAACTTTTACATTTTGGCAGGAAGATGACCAAGACGACGGAATTATGTAAAGTGCACTCATTTTCCACCTAATCTAATTTGTGTCAATGCACTACCGTGTGAAAATAGATGCTCCAAATTGTTGCATAACGTTGAGTTGTTGTCTTCAGTGAACGTTGTAACGACTAAATTAAGCACACAGTGAGCTAAAATGTGAATCACTTGGCAGAATTATAAGTTTGTATAAAAACGCGCTTGCAAATTGTTAGAGTTTATGCCCAAAGTGTGCATTAGATGCAACGCCAGCGGCTGATAGCGAAATCAACGATCAATCATTCACTCATCAATTATACGTGTTTTAAGCTTATCAGTCAACTATATTGTTGTCTGCTATTTTCACCATGAAATATGCAATATCACAAAATTATTAAATTATGTGGCGCCGTCTGGCAAATTGATGATGCAAAGGTGAGCAATCTTATGCTTACTCACCGGGTAATGTACAGTAACAATTTAGAGCATCTGTGTTTCACACGGTAATGCAGTGACACAGATTAGGTGAGGTGAAAAGTGAGTGCACTTTACATAATTCTATCGTCCTTGCCATTTTTGTGCCAAAAATTACCAAAGTCGGTGGAAATTTGACAAAACTATGACAAAAATAATTTTGACTGTTTTTTGACAGACGGTGTAGACTGTGTTGCAAAGTGTTATAGCAACTGAAACATAAAAAGTTAAAGTGTTTTGTTTGCTTACAAGAACTGTCATTAAACTGTATATTTCCAGCGAAAATTGTGCATCAGATTTGCTGGTTTCTCTGTTCGTCTGTGACCGTCTTTACATAGCGAAATATGACTTTACATTCCGAAATCTTTACATGCAAACAAAGTTTTGGGATGTGCATAAGTAAGCTATGATCAGTGGTAACGCCCTGGAGAAGCTGGGGAATCAACATCAATTATTTGCACTCCAAAATCCAAATCACAGAATCGACCGCGACTCCTCGGGCAGTTATTTTGCACGGAACGGAAAAGAAAAACTTCTTAGAATTAAACATGTTACTATTTACAATACGCCATTCAACGAAAAATATTAAAACAGACAGGACATTTATTGGAATATTATACAACAACGAATGGTTGAAATGAGTCAGTACAATGAGTCGTTATACTCGTTAGGGTTTAATCGTCACTCATGTCTGCAAACGCCACTGTGCACGATGACCTGCCTTTCAGCCAATTATTGTTTCCATCGCACGTAGGCAAAAACAGGCGCTGCCTTTTATACTGCACGGCTACACGCAACAAACACACAAAATCGTGGCGGTCTGTCACGCATAGAGGCTATTCTTTGCGACTAATACATAACTCCTGGGACGACTGCGCACTTTTTCTGCAGCTGTTTCCGATGGCGCAACTTCATGTTTACTGCTTTCTTTTCCCGAGTCCCGACGACCAGCAGCCTTACAATAAATAAGTAAGCGAAATATATCAGCTGTACGATTAGCGAAATTTATACTTGTGCGAAAGCAGACCGACACAACGCGGCGACTATCAGCACCAAGTTGTTGACTGTAGGTAATATTAATTATTGAGCCCGCGTTGACAAATTGATTGCGAGAAGGAATGAATAGTTTGCGCGTAGGTTACATTCTGTGCGGTGGTAGGCCTATCCCGGGACGTGCAAGGATGTACAGGCTAACCCGTCATCCCATTCGCCTTTCTGTCGGCACCGCGGCTAACTTGACGAATTCTGGGATCGCCGGCCCTGCCAGCCGCGCCTCACCAATCACGTAACCTTTCTGTGACATTGTCTGGGTGGGCTGGGAAGAGAGAACGCACACAAGATGCGGTCGAACTGACCACCCAAGCTGACGACACAGAAGCGTGGCAGTTCCCGGACCAGATTGATATCATCATTAGCCGACCGGCGTATTCAATACTCTGTCGTATCCTCACTTCTCTCTGTGTACGTCAATCATTAGCTTATTGCTGTCAGAACTCAGAAGCGTCTAGATTGACTGGAGATCACGTTAAAGAACATTAGTGAACGGCGTCCATATGAGCATTTCGTACTACGAAGTTCTTCCGTAGAAACTCTAAGCAGTCTACTTTTTAACGCGCTATTGCTATACGCTGAATAGTTCGCTTGCATATCCTCACTTTGCTCAGTCTATATGTCACACAGCGTTCATCTCGCACGTACAGCGGCATTCTGTAATCCTGCAATCGGCATACCGAAAAAAAAATCATCTTTCCTATACGTCAACGTCGTTCGATCTCGTGCGTATTTTCACAGCGCGACGGGAAAAAGCAAAAACTGACGAAGGCATGATTAGAATTTTCGTTCGTTACACTGTAGTTACGATGCCATTCTCATTTTTCTCGCACGAAACTGCCTAAAAAGAATTGAACAATGCTACTGAAATCGAATTACTAGTCACCAGGGTTAAAAATTTGGTGCGAAAAACCTAGGTTTTTTTCCAAAAAAAACTTTAAAACCTCAAAAGTCATTTTTTTTGTTTTTAGGTTTCGTATTTGTTTGTCACATATAATTTCATTTTAGTCGTGATTCATTGAACAAAAACGACGTGATATGGAAAATGGTGTATAAAATGTTTTTCCTGTGTCTTGCAATATGTGTTCCGGATTTTTGTACATTAAAACGTAAAAAAAACTTTTAAAACCTTCAAAACTTTGCCGCACAGGAGATAGATATACTGTGAATGAGGCTTTAGTGCTGATAAACCGGAGTGACTGTTGTGGTCATTTTAACCCATTAGTGCCTGAATTATTTTATAGTTTGCTGTCAAACTAGGTGTCCCATTTTTGGAAACGTTAGGCATGAATGGGTTAACCGGTACAGATTCGTCTCCGTCTTCAGCGTTTCAAAAACTAAAGCAAACACATCAAATAGCCTACAATACAATACAATACAATGGAGAATTTGCACTCATTAACTGACAAACAAACTGTCAGTTTAATCTAGCACATAAACTAAAAAACTGAAATGTTTAAAAGAACAAGATAATGTTCATACGAACACGGAGTCTGTCCAATGCATTTCGATAGTTTACAGTAAATGTCCGTATAAATATAATCAGTGAGCTGTTTAGACCAGAAGAAATAAATGAAACAGTTTAATTTCAAATGTCGGTCGGGGAACAATGCAGTTGGCAGCATTCGATGGCCCATCCCCGAAAACCCCCCTATAGGCGCAAAAATCTCGCAAAAATTTCTTACGCAAGCCGAGTTATAGCCACTTTTGTCCCAAATTTCGTTGCCATGGCAACGGGGGTCGGTCGGGGAATAATGCAATTGACAGCATTCGATAGCCCATCCCCGAAGACCTCGTATAGGCGCAAAAATCTCGCTAAAATCTCTTACGCAAGCCCAGTTATAGCCCATTTTGTCCCAAATTTCGTTGCCATGGCAACCAGGGGAAGGGGAAGGGAACGGGGAAGGAAAATGGGGAAGAG
>Ga0209454_1001239_pt1 | contig 15552 bp, 8 predicted proteins | sample WorMetHERISLAND1_2_FD_187400 | JGI IMG/M metagenome (GOLD analysis project Ga0209454, IMG submission 187400) | Marine gutless worms symbiont microbial communities from Max Planck institute for Marine Microbiology, Germany - Olavius geniculatus... | ecosystem: Host-associated > Annelida >...
AAAAACGTTAAATAAAAAACGTTGGCCATAATGTGTTCAACTTCTTGCCTAATGCCTAATGCTGTAAGCGCAGTATAGGCCTACCTGGAATAATAGTTTTGATAAAGAGAACTTGATTTTATTTTAATTTAGTTGTGTGGTCGTAAGACAACAGCATTAAACTAACTAAATATGTTAGTTAAAAAGTTTTATTTAGTATATTTGGACTAACTAAGTAAACTACATCATTATGACCTATTAATTCGTTCTTCGTTTTTGTAATCTCAAAAGTGCTTCATGCAGCTTTTGATGTGATTTTCAATGCACGTTTTTAAAATAAAAAACGTTGAGCAAAATTTTAAAAAACACGTTAAAAACGTAAAAAAACGTGGCAAGAATAAAAGACGTAAAAAACGTTTTTTACATATATAACATGTTCCAAGCAGTGCCGCATTGGCCTAGTGCAAAAATAAATCATGCAGGTATATAGTACCGGTATACATATACAGCCATACAGTAGTATATAGGTGACTAAAGATGCGACACAACAAGTCGGCAACAATTACGGCTACTGGCAAAGTTTTGCATGGAGTTACATTGTCAGAATTCTAGCAGCGGTCATTTAATGTACGGCAGGTCCACGTGTCATTCAGGGAAGCGGCAGTTCATCGTCGAACTGCGACTGACGGTGACCGGTGGTTGCCCATAGCAACGCGCTCTGCTGCAGCGACTTAATGCAGGTAAGCTTCTGCCACCATCGCTTTGTTCCACGCTGCAGTGCAACGTGCGACTCCCGATCAGCCTGCAACTGTACAGTGACTGAGTCCGAGTGGTCGTCGGCTTTTGTCGTCAGTCGTTGGCCGTCTCTGGCCACGGGGCGATGCTTCTTGAGGCACTTGAGGACGAGTAGGAAAAGTCCGAACAGTGTCGTGAGACCGAAGACGCTGAGGACGAAGACAATGCCGACACGATGTCGGTCCCACAGATCAGACGTCGCCGGAAGACGTTCTGCGCATATGCATCAACATTCAGCGTTCTATGAGACTAGAATTAATGACACTATAACTGCATGCTAATTACCGTGCAGTACAGAACAACTTCGAAATTTCGTACAACTAATATTGCAATGTCATCGTCGTTGCTTTTATAATGTTGTCGTATGCGACCATCATTATATACTACCACCATCACGGCCATCGTCATCAAAATTAAGTACGCATCTATATAATTATAGAGGCCTAATATAGGCCTAACCTAAACTCGCTGTGCACACAAAACTGCATCCCAATTTTCTGATAAACACGGGCATTGTGCACAAGTAACTGCAAGTTACATACTGATGCCAAAAATATTACGATTACGTATTTTATTTCCGGGGTAGGGTGTAGCGTACGCAGCGTACACATTTTGTATAGCTACGCCACCGGAACCAACAATCAACATTACTCAGCGTCATCTGACTGGATACTGAAAGTGAAAGTGAAAGCGTTAAAAAAACTGCGCACTGCGCATGCATATTAATCTCTGATTCCCTGCAAGGTTACTATACGCCACTACACGGTGTTTCATAAAAGACCCCTTTTTGTTTTTTTCATAATTCACTCAAATGATGATCAACTTACACAAAATTTGTACCAGTTGTAGCTGAAGAAATACTAATTCAAAATATTGCAATAAAATATGGCAGTTGATTAAATATTCTTTGCTAGTCCTGACGTAATGCTGACGTCATAATGTGTCACGGGTACAAGTTGGATAGTCTCAACTAGTGCTGTCAGTTGCTACCCTGTTTCGACGGTGAGCTATTAATCTGGTTCGCTAATGAAAAATGTTTATTGTGTCAGCACTAAGCAACATGGGGACATGAAATCAGGCGTCTTGCGATCCAAAAATACAACCATTTTGCAACCTCGGTGTGCTAGTGCACTGTCTTGCTCGAACGTGTAAAAGTCCAGCTATTCCCAGACACGTAAATGCCATCGCTTTGCATGTTTTGTAACTGTAACTGTTCCTAAATTTTTCCCAAATAAGGGTTCTCAGGGTCCAGTTGTGCATTTTTGCACAAAAATTTTTTCCAAGAAGATTTTCTGACAGGTCGTAATTAGAGTACGGAGCAATTTCCCCTGCCCTTCTCTTGCCACGACGTCACTGACGAGTAGATTATGATCGAGTGCTCAAAATTTTAAATTTGTTCCTAATTTTTTTTCCAAATAAGGGGTTCTCAGCGTCGAGTTTTGCATTTTTGCACAAAATTTTTTCACAAGAAGATTTTCGGACAATTTTCCGACAGCCCATTAGACCCTAAATGAATATCGCAACTTACCATCGAAGCCGATTTCTGCAAACGACATCGTGCACTAGATGTAAAATAGTGACCAAGCAGAATAAGTTCAAGACCAGAATGAAGTCACGGCTACGAGCACAGCGTATATAGTAATAGTTGAAGCAAAATTATTTACTCAACTTCACCGTTGTATTCAGACGCAAGCCTGTGTACTAAGTCGTGTGATTAACGTTCGTACTGGCTAAGCTAAAAGCGTTCTGCGTCAGCAGGGCCAACAGCGAACAATATACCCATCGCATACCCACGTACCTCATTGTCACTTTAGCTTTCAAATAAATACGCAGGTCTAATATACGGCTGTAGGAGACGATGACGACAACAACAACAACAGCTGATTTATAGTGTATACACGCAAGCGATCTACATAGCTTTAAAGCAAAGCCCTTTAACTTTCAGGCCAATGATGTCATCGGCCCAGGCCTATATACACGTACGGCGCATTATAACGGGATTTCAGCATGGGAAACGACTGATCAGCATTATCAGAAATGAGAAACAGAAAGTATAGCAGCTGCTGCAGACGAAAGCTCAGCTGAGCTCGTGTAAACAACTCGTCAAGGACCTGATTGTGACCGAGAATGCACGTCCTACACGCGTTCTGCCTGCAACTGACTAGATCTGATTAGATTAATTAAGCCTACTCTGCGTACAAATAAACGGAACTAAGTCAGCGGCATACTCTTCTGGGCAAACTCTAAAGTAAATTACGTGCGACAACTAAAAATAAGTGGCGACACCTTTCAGCCGTCACGCGCCGGCTTTATATAAAGTGTTTGCATCATAAAAGTCGCAGATGACTAAGAATATTACAGTTAGTAACTGCAAGAACTTGCTTAAATTTATCAAAGATGTAGGCCTAGATTAGTTTCACTGCTTTACAGTGTTCTGTAAACCCACCCACTTGCAGTATTGTATAATGTAATTTATAGGGTGTTTACACGATCGAGCAAACATCGAGCTGGCTCAAGCAGGCCTATTGGAACCCCGCCCCCAGGCTCAAATGTAGGCCTAGGCTTAGGCTTTTAACCCACAGCTGATCACGTGTTATATAGGCCTTCCAATTACAACCCGCCCGCTCTTTTAATTAGCATGCTAATTACCATAAAACGTCGAGCTAGCTGCTCGATGTTTGCTCGATCGTGTAAACACTCTATTACTCACTGTATCGGTGCATTCATTTTCCAAAGGATTAATGGACTGTAATTTATAGTACCATTGTATACCCAAGAAACGTTTTCCTACGTAAAGATAGGCCTATAGTTAGTTCACATCAACATGCATATCTCCCACCCCTCAAACAGTTGCAGTTGCACTATCTGGAAAAGCGTTTTCTGAAAGTCCGCTCGATCCATTGCTTCATTATAGCCAGACACCCATACGCTATTGTCTGCTAAATCGCAGATCACGTCAGCTGATTTGCAGTAATGCAATAGGCTACTTCACTGCAGTGAGGCGACTACCTGGCACTCGCAGGGAGGTTATTGATCTGACGATCTGCATGGTGCATGCAAAAAGCATGAGCCTGCGAAATGCGAGCAAAACATGCAGGCAGGTGGGCCTACGTGTGCGCTGGTGCCAACTCGGCGCGCCCAGTAGACCTGTACGTACTGTACCGTGCTCAGTTGCTCGCGCTGCAGCAGCACCTTCCGTTACCTGCGAGAAGCCTATCAATGTTGACAAGGTAACGGGATCCATTCCGTGCATGCACGACCAGAGTCGAAGTCATAATAGCACTGATTATAGGCTACGGCGACCGGATTGTCAATTAGTCTGCTATAGATAGATGATGCTTGTCTGCGAATTTTTTTTTTGTAGCCGGTGGACTATAACAGTATAGATTCCACAGCGGTCTGCGGTATGTCGCTTTCGCTTGTTGACAAAATAATGTATTATTATTATCATCATCATCATTATCATTTTACATTATTTGGCAAAGTACAGCAACACGCAAATAATATAGGCCTTGGTTTAGACATAGGTCTACACTCTACACTGTGTCTCAAAAAAACATCCCGGACATTTTCCATTCTAACTTGAACAAAAATTATCAGATTCTCATAATTTTTGGTGTAAATATTTTTGACACAACTTGCCATCAAATGACCGTTCAGTTTTCACCTCACCCAATGTCTGCTTCTGCACTACCTGGGGAAAGCAGACAAAGCAAAATATGCGTCGAAAAAATGGGGAAAAAAACGTCGATAAATTCCGTCTCTCTTGATCTGTGCCCCCAAGAGCTAGTCGATTACAAGATTTGACTGTCGTGCAGCAGTATGTCTACCATAATGACATTAAGAAATGTTTATGAATTTAGTAAGCGACAGGTAAAGTCTGGATTAGTCTGGAGCATAACATTATCGATAATGCTGTCAATGAATGGAGAAATCGTCTCCATGCCTGTGATTTGCACAATTGGCCAACATTTCGATCAATTTTATTGCAGGCAGCTAAAAAACGATGCAGTTAGATAAAGTGTCAGTCAAAGTGTCAAAAGTGTGAACAAAATGTGCTCTTGCGCGTTAAAAAGCAATATTTTGTAAGTTTTGATTTCCCCAGATAGTGCAAAAACAAACGTCGGGTGAAATGGGAAACTACATAATGATTTGATGGCCAGTTGTCTCCGAAATATTTTTACCAAAAATTATTAAACACCCATAATCAGCCTTCAAGGTACAATCGAAAATGTTTGGAATGTTTTTTGAGACACAGTGTATGATAGCGGCAAGATAACAAGCCAGGAAACTGCACTAACAGCTAGGCCTATCAGTGGCGTAGCCAAAAATGCAAATTGGAGGGTCGCTTCTCTCATCCTGTTTCGTCTTGAGCGCTGTGAACTTTCCCAGCGGGGGTCTGGGACTGAGCCCCAGCCGAAATCCACGACTCGTAATTTGGTGCATTATAGCCTTAAAATAGGTCTATGCGATCTGGTGGCCATAATTTTAATTATTTCTTTGCGTAACAAAAATGAGATTGGGGCCTGGGCCGCCCCTGGACCTCACTCGTCTACGCCACTGACAAACTCTAAAAAATAACTCGGTCAGAAACTTGTATAAGCTCATAGCTGACATTAGCGGTAACAAATAATTCAAAGTAAAAATGAGAAATAGCGTATTCGTTCAAAAAACGTTTCCGGTCGCCAACTGTTTGTTGTAGAGAGACGGGCTGAGAGACAGGCAGAATTGAGAGTGATATAGATGTGTATGAAATAGGCTTGTGAGTCGTCGAGCACACTGATGCAGTCATCATAGCGCTTGACGAGTTTCACGATGAACGTTGAACAACGTACGGTGTCCGGCGGCCGACAGAGACTCCGAGATACCGGCCAGACCTCCGGATCAGGTAAACAAATTTACGTGTGACTTTTCTCAGCAAGCTGCACAATAATTAATTAACCTAATACTTACATTTTGTGACTTTTTTCTACTTCGTACAAATACATTATGGTTACGATAGTAGTTGCAGCAACTCAAATGTGAAGGTGTGCAGAAGTTACATTTAAACTGAAACACGGCGCGGTCTGAAGGGACAGAGACCCAGCCGATATAATCAATTTCGTGCAATTCTATATAACACTGCAGTAAATACAGTTTGCTTAAAATATGTTAGATAGACATACAAATCAATCAAGAACCCTGCAACCACAGAGATGACATAGGTCTACAGTAGATTCATGATACTGATGCTGCATGCAATTTATTTCATTTTTACATAAAAATCGGGGCAACATTTACTATGAACTGCAGTTTGCTGTAGAGCTGTCGCCACCGCGTGTTATTTTGTGTGTAGCTGTGGTGCTGTTGGAGATAGCGGTCGAGTCGTTGTCGATGGAACGCGACGACGACGACGACGACGCTAGCGGCATGTCCTACGTCCGTGCCGTCTGCGACTTCCGTCACCTTGTCCTGTCAGACTATCAGCAGTGCCTGACGAAAGTTCGCCGGACACTCGCCGAGCTGTACGGCTGCAGCTCCGTCCAACCGCTGAGCGGTGACGACGAGGCGGGGGCGGTCCTTCTGGAACTGCGTCAGCCGAGGTCTCGAGTCGTCGCTCTGCAGTGCGATCATACCAGCGGACACCTGGCCCGTGAACTGCAACGAGTGATCGTCACGCCTTCCACACGGGCAGCGCTCAGAGTGGCCGAACTGAACATCACCACCGACCTCAGAACTGTCAAAACTGCACCTTAGACATGTTTGCTGTTGCCATCGGTGATGTTAGCACGGCTGGGCACTGGCGTAGCCATAAGTAGGGCACTGGAGGCACGTACCCCCCTAAGACTAGGATCATACTTAGTTATTCAAAATAATGCCAAAAATGCATCGAAACACTTTAATTTTACCGTCCCAGGCTTTTCCACCTTTCCCCACACCTGACTTCCCCTTTCCTACATTCAGATCTTGGCTACGCCACTGCGGTTGGGCTGCAAGATGAATGGACATTAAAACATGAGTGGTTGTTGCAGCCAGTAGTTGGATTAGAACGTAAAAGTAGTCTACTTGTAGTTTTGTAAAAACTTTTCTTTGGAATACGTACCATCTTCAGCATGTTGAAGGCGCTGGCAAGGCACAGGTCATTTTAAGTGGGCCTATGAGTAACATGGTAAAAAGAATTTCACCTAACGAGCTGTCAGTGTTCGTAGAGAGTTCATACAATCAAAGATAAAAGACTAAGGTTATGTGTTCAGTTTAGTCCATTCATCATTTTCTGCACAATTTTTAATGATTATTAGAAATTTAAAAAATAATAATAACACATGTTGGAAGCCATAACAGTTGCGTATAATATGATTAATATATGATATAATAAAATAAAAACAAGCAGTCTATAGCCGTTGCTAGGGAGGGCCGACTGTTACTAAGATACGGCGACAAAATTAAAACCTTGCATCGAAAATTGCGGCAAAACCGCTGCACATATATGGGCATGGTTACTAACATACTACTCACAGCCTGTAGGATCGAACTCCTCGTCACCCTGTCCAACGGCTCTATCGCCGACCCTTTACGACTACGACTTGCCGTTTAGCCACAGTACCGCACGATTGCCATAGCAGAATGCGTAATGACCCTTCAAGGTCATCTGAAATCAATCATTTTTTGTGTCATCTGAAAGGCAATATGCAACTTTACTTAGCCTTTATTTCTCACCGTTTAGCCACAAATATATTCGTTACAAACGGACGGACAAAGGGACACACGGAATTAAAACCCGTGCCATATAAAGCAGACCGTCAAGCTTAGCAAAGCTTAACGGACGGCCCAACAATTAGATAAAATCAATAGTGCCATTAAATCCTGTAAATTATATGCATGATACCCTAACAACTTGAGAGTTGTGACTATTATTATGCGATGCCGGCAACACCCAGTATGTAACTTCGTGATACCAGACGTGAGTGACTTAACGATACCAGTGACGCCGAGTTCACAGTGTATCGGGGTGCTACGATAATTATGATACAGTGCACTGCAGTTTGAATCACTATGCTATAGTCACAGTAAAGCAATTTTGTGTAGATATGTAGTGTTTACTGTTTGCACCTCAGCGTTCAGTTGAAACGGCGAAGAAAAGTACGGGTAGCCTACGGTCGTGCACTAGCTTAGTTCAATGGTACAGTAACTCTTGAACAGTTGGACGAATGTGCTAAAAGTGCGACTGAAAACACGGGATATGACAATGCGGTAAAAGACAGCAGGGGTGTACTACTGTTTTATATGCAGTTTCGGTATTGCGGTAGTATAAATTACCGCCATACCTGAAACGGTATCGTTATCGTGGTTCCAATTTCAGGTATCGCACAACACTAGTTGAGACCTGCTGATCACATATCTATGTTTTATGTTGATCTATGTTTTGTGTTTACTTTGTATGTGAGCGATATTACAGTGAACCTGGATGGCTTTGAGTAGAATTTGTTTTCGTACCGTTGGAAAATCGGTTTATAGTACATTAAATTGCAATTTTAGTCGTGTGTTATTATGGTCGGTTGTATGCAATGGAAATTTGTCTGATTCTGGTTCGTAGTTTTTGAAGTTCTTATTTTTTTCCGTTGACTCACTAGAACTATTTTTTGCTGTTATTTTTATGGTTTTTATTGCCTTTACAGTTGTGGTGTGACAGTGCAGCTAATGGTTAAATGGTTAAGTGCTATAGCTCTTGGCGCAATCGCATTTTTTCCGGAGAGCGTTTTCGCATAGTTGTTAATGTCAGTGTGAATGCTTCGATTGAAGGGTGTCGGTAAAATGCGTCTGGTGCGTCTGCGTCTAGTGCGTCTGGGCCGAATGGTATTTTGCGTTTAAATATGCGACTGAGAGCGGCAGCAAAAAGCGTCCAAACGGGTACAATGCATCTACACAATCTGTGTCTTGCCTAGCCTATGAACCCTACAAACAGCTGGCGTGACACTGTTTATCACTTCACGTATGGCGGCATGAATTAATTTGTACCTGATAAAAATTTCTTTTCTATTGAAAGTACCATACGCATTATTAAAAGTGTAGAGTATTTAAAAATAACAGTGTAAACTATGAATACGATGAGCGTTTTAACTCTTCCCTACATTGTTCTCTGAACACTCTGAACTATGCTGCATGTAGCCTAGTGACTGTCAGCAGCTGTAGTGTGTACAAATTTAATCAACCAGTGTTAATTACTATCGCTATTCTACGCTTGAAGTTATTTTACGCTATCTCTGTTGACTGCAGTAACAGTCCATTGATGCATGCATATACATGTAGTTTAAAACTTAGAAGTTCATGAAAAGCAACTATCAAAAAGTAACCTAATTCATATATTTCACAATAAATTACTGCAACGAATACATTATAGCATCAAAATATTATTTCAGAATACAGTCTTTGTGGTCTTTGTGGTAATAATTACATCACATGATACAAATGTGCATATAAATACTCGTACATAATCAAAAATCGCATGAAAGTCCTGCACCAGGCCAGGACAATAGGCCGTCATTTCAGATGAAACGGGTAATATGCGTCTATTAGACGCACTATTTCGACGCAAAATACCCATCGACCCAGACGCACTAGATGCAGATGCACCAGATGCATTTTAAAGACACCCTCGATTGAAGGTCAGAGTTAGGGATAGGGTTAGGGTTAGGTTAGTGGTTACTGTTGTCATATATTAGACTGAGGCACCGGTCTAAAGTAGGATACCCTGATTTAAGCAATATGACATACCTCACTAGACTCATAATGAACATTTACATTCAATTTTGATGTTTTAATGGTGAACAGTGCAGTTATTTTAAAATTTATTTTTAAAATAATACAGAAGGATGAAAAGATCATTGCTGCTGTACAATTTAAAATTAAACTGTTTGTTTTTTTCTACTGGTCTAAACAGCTCACTGATTATATTTATACGGACATATACTGTAAACTGTCGAAATGCATTGGATAGACTCCGTGTTTATATGAACATTATCTTGTTGTGAAAATGTATTTATTGTGTATCAGTCAGGTGTGTTATTGTTGATGTTGGTTTTATATCAAAACCTGAAGTGTTAAAACTACACCACTATCTAAACATACAGTCAGCAAAGATGGCATGCCCTCACAAAGGGCCAGCATCCTGGATGTTTATGGTTAGGGACAGGGTTAGGGTTAGAGTTAGGTTAACCCAATGGTGACCTTTTGTTATGGCGGTTTGGAACTCAGTCAGCAGTAGAAAACTATAATTAATTAATTATAATTCGATGGTTACTTGGTTAGCGGTGCTATATCCATCACAGTAGAATAGCTTACAACACCTGACACAGAGGCCAAGAACCATATATACAGTCATCACTCATCATAGTACAGCCAACAGGTCTGATGCAGTATTTACCTAAAATGTATGGCACGTGTGTCTTAAGGCTAGCCCCAGCCCTAAGCCTGACCTTATGCATAACCTTAACTGTATCTATAACATTGCTTAAATTCCCACTTTGATGTTCCCTGGTATTGATGGGACATCATTTTTGTTAGTGATCTTTTGTTTTGTGTTGCAGGAATTTCATGCTGGAATATTACGCCCAGCAATAGCAGATGTTACTGGAACAAAAAGAGAAAAGTTCCAAGAGCTCCACCCACAAAACCTTTGATTTTTACTTCAGGTTTGTTCAAGCATCTTTGTCAGGTTTTATGACTGCTTATTTTTCTGTTTTATAAAACTGAACTGTTGTAGGTCATATGGTATATCTTGAAAACATAATGGCATTATTTTGTAAGTAGTTTGTGGATGTATAATGCTTTTACAATGAAGTTTATATGATCCAGTGCTGCATGTGTGCTAGGTGATTCCACAATGTATCTTGGGAAGATTGACTACAGTCAGCCGAAGTTAGGTTTTGAAGGATTACCAGAACTAGAAAGGTATGCTGACTATGCTATTCAGATAGTGTGCTGTTATTGTTTTGTGACTGCTGTAAATTTGTGACTGTGAAAACAGTGAGCAGTTTATAAGTGATTGGTACAAGGTGTGCATACCAGATATTCTAAAGTGCAGTTCTGCAGCGGTCACTAAGACTTGTGAGAAACACTGAGACCAGTCTGTACCCACAGATGCTCAGACACAGCAGCCTGGTTCTTGAGCTTGTGATGGTTAGGGATCTTGTATTTCCTGATCTAGTTGAACTTCTTGCCTTCTGATATTTTCTAAGCGATTGTATCCTTATGTACTGACTGTTTCTTGATATACTGAATGTTTAGTTTTGTGGTACATTTTGTATTTTGTACTTTTTCATAATTCTATTGTATATTTTTTGTAATTTCTGTGGTTTTTGAGTGATTGGTATTTTTGTATTTTTTGTGTACTCTCTGTATGATGTTGATAAATATTGCATTCAGGAGTCAGCGAATGCCATGCTCTGTTTTTTTTTGTTTGCACAACTTGTGTATTTAGTGAGTGATATAGATCAGGCACACAGAGCTTATTACAGAACTTTCTACCTATCAATAGTTTTGTTGTAGACATGTTACAGTTTGTGTACTTCTTGTATCTTGTAGCGCTGATGATGTGGTGAAAAAGTTATTCAGTCTTGAATACAGTACCAACGTAAGTTTTACTTTTCTTGGTGCTTTACTAGATCCAGTGGTTAACTTAAAATTTCAGTGACAAATGAATTGCAGTCATGTGCTTAGTTTGAAACTATCGTTACCGTGAACTGCTGATTTAGATATACAAAGCAAAGTTTTTTTCCCAACAGTTTACAAAAGCACTTGTGGTTGTAGTAGTCAGATATGAAAAATTGTTTTTGCACTGAACTAATACTGGTAGCTATAAACTCGTTTTAACTTTTTATGCATTAGACTAACAAATGTAATGGCTACGAGACTGACTTCAATAGAAGTTAGCGGTCTTTTGTGTTGTAGTCCGAAGTGATCGACAAGGTGATTGCGGATCTTACAGACAAGATCAAAAATCATCCTTTGGACATCAAATCTCTGGAATACAACAGTAAGCTAACTGCACAAGTTACTTGTATTATTATGGGATTGTGTGGCCATCATAATAGGGAGATTATTGGTCTTGTCTTTCTGTCCATCCAGCTTTTTGTAACTTTTTTATGTATGTACTATGCACACTTTTAATTAAAACAAATAGGTAAGCCTGTAGAATGGTACCGGCCTGCTATTCCGAAGGTCTGCTATTCCGAAGGTTTGCTATTCCGAAAGTCCATTGTGCAGATATGCACCACAGTGCTAGGGTTTGGATTAAGGTTAGGGTTAGAGTCAGCCTTAGGGTTAGGCTTAGGGTTAGTGGGAATAGTAGACTTTCAGAATAGCGGACCTTTGGAATAGCGGACTCGAATCCGTAGAATAACTAGAATCGTCTGTGGACGTTCAAAAGGTCAAGGATCAGGGTCAGTGTATGCTGGTACTATGTAGGCTGTTGGTGACGTGTATTTCTAGTTATAGTAAATTTGCTGCTGCTTTTCATGCTTATTGAAATTTCCTTTCATAGATACATGCCAATATTAGTCTGCTTTATGGAACCACGATAAAATCAGTGAATAAAAAACTTTAAATTAAATATGAAATAATATTACTATAGAGTAACTTTGAAAACCAATGCATGAAATATCCAGTAACCAGTCCTGTTATCCTTAGAGCAGGCTGTGAAATATGTGTAGTGGCATTGCAGAGGGATTTAAGAAAACTGAAATAAGTTTTTTTTTGACTTTGGAATTAAAAACTGCAGGAATGAATAACGGATGATGGATACTGTTAGAATGCTAAGTTGGTAATTTGTAGATTTTCAGTAGCAAAATTGGTGCAGTATTGCAATTATTGTAGCATTTGGAGATGTTGGGTGACATTGACATAATACTGCATATAATGTATGTCTGTTGCAGTTGCTGTTGCCACGGTGAATATACGCAACCAAATGAAGCACTGTCTGCAGTTCAGACATGTACGTTGATTGCTGCTACACTGAGGGTTGAGTTGCTTGCAGTTTTTGTGTTACTCATTTGTCAGTCGTTCTTTCCTGCATTGACACATGATTTTCCATCAAATGTGATTCTTCACTGTTTTAGTGAATGGCATACATGTGCATTCTAAACTATATAATAAATAAATAAATCTGTCTTGTTTGTCAGTAGGGCCCACCATTTTCTACGGGTCATGGAATTTTGAGCTGAGCTGCGGAATTTGTCATTTTCCATGGAATTTTGATATTTCCGTGGAATTTTACGGGATTTTGCAGAAATTGAGAAATGATAGATGATCAGTACGATCATTGGCTTCACAACGTAACTAAATGAACTAACTACACTGTGTCTCAAAAAAAACGTCCCAATTTGTAACTGTCCATATCTTTGACATTTATTAGCCGATTTGCGAAATTCTTTCACTGGCACACTCTTTGGACAATTTGCAATAAAGCAGTTATTAAATATCCCACCACACCATAACTGTGTCACTACACTACCTTGTGAAATATAAATGCAAGAAAAAAACTAGCAATACTAGGCAACAGGCATGTTGGAAGATGAAAGACACTTCAGACCAAAATCGCGACAAATGATCTGTACAATGCTGTGCTGTATTAGACCCGTCTTTGTGGATATCTGGCGTGTTATACTGTGTGTTTGTTTCTGGCCTTCATGGTTTAGTAAGGCTTCCGGTTCATCCACAGTGGTCACGTTCTCTTCAGTACGTGCATGCTTCAATCTGCCGCTCTCATGCCTTTGTTCAGCGCTTCCTGTTGTCCGAATCTTTTTAGTAATGTGTCCCAGTCCTTCCCTGTTTCTGTTTATCTTTAGAAATTTTGCCAGTATTCTTTGCAAACTGCATTTTTTAAACTCATAAAAGTTCTTAGTTAAAGCCTTGTCCCCATTGCTAAATGCACGTTACATTACCGGTATAATGTCATTGCATAAAAAATTATTCTTTACAATAATATCATCTGCTTTTGTTTAGAAACACAAGGAATGTATCAAAAACTAAACATTATTAGATAGTAACATAAAAATTGTTTAAAAATTGTTTTTAGAAAATAATTTTTGCATATGTATTACTAGCATTTTAAACATTTTTGACAATTTGAGTTTCACATGGTAGTGTAGAGACGCAGTTAAGGTGTGATGGTATGTTTAATAACAGCACTACTGCTACTTGTCCACAAAATGTGCCAGTGAAAAAATTTTGAAAATCTGTCAATATTTGACGAAGATATGGACAATCACAAAGTGGGACATTTTTTTGAGACACAGTGTATATCTATATCACGGAAAAAATCAAACTAAACTGCTTAAAACTGTGAGTCCTACTAACAGCCATCGCACAGCTCAGTCGTATAAAACATGATGCGACTTGATCGATTGCATTTTAAATAAACAAATGATCGATAATTTTCTTTGAATGTTGCTAGCATAACTGAGCACAATGCCAGCCTTTAATAACTTAAGTTTTTTGACCGGATAGAGCTCAGCTTACTCACAAAGGGAAGGCCATGGCGAGCTGTGGAATTTGAACAATTTTGTTGCAGCGAGCCGCAGAATTTTGCGAACTGGCTTGCGGAATTTGGCAAATATTGCCACGGAAAATTGTGGGCCCTATTTATCAGTCAGTCTCTTGTAATGTCCAGTCTACTTACATGAAATGTTTTAAAAGCTTCTCACAGGCAATGGCTAACAGTGCACGCTTGAAAAGCCATCTAATCTTGTGATTTCTGCAGCAAAAAAGCAGTTCTCTGGGACATGTGTTGGCATTTTTAGGGCATTAAACAGCATGGCCAATTGATATTTGCAATACACGTATTCGTTTTATCCCAGAGTTGTTGATTGTTGTAGGACAAAGTGTCGAAGGTGCGCGTCGTCGCACTCTTCAACCGACGGAATGCCGACTTGAAACTGCTGCAGAGTCTGGACATTGAAAAGTTTACATGGATCACCAGAGAACTGCAGATACACATCATGCCGGAACCGGAGAAGAAGTTGTCGAAGCGTGAAGTTCGTGAGAAAGCTGCTCGTGATGCGAAGGAAGCATTGATGAAACAGAAGATCGAGCAACTGCGCAAGCGATTGGCCGAGGAAAAGCAGTCGTTCGATGAATACCGCAAAGCTGAACTTGCTGACATAGAGCGGTCGATGAATGAACTCGGCATAGAGATGAAATCTTTGGAGCAGACTCTAACAGATCTTGGAGCTGCCGAACATATACCTCAGTTTGTACCGTGGGTCAGCTTGGAAGAGCTGATGAAGCAGCACAAGATAGCTCAGCTCATGGAACTCAAAAAGAAAACCGATGCCGAAATCCTGCAGACCTACGGATTTATTGTTCCGAAAAGTCTTCTCTCATAGCATTTTATGCAGGCTTCTTAGTCTGTTGACATATGCGTGGGTTGAACATTGTGCATCAACTTGTCACCGAGAAACTGTGATTAAACAAATTAATGATGAGTGAAATAAATTTAAGTGGTCGTGTAGCTGAACACATTTATTTTTTGTGGGCCTTAGGTAGAGCAAGTACTTGGGTTGTATTTGATAGTCAGTTTCAAGTACTTGTACTTGTACATTTGCAAAAATGTGCAGCATCTTTTTCTGTAGTGCTAGTGAACAGTTGAAAAGTCACTGGAAGTCAGTTGGTTCCAGTGTATTTGGTCTCTTCTTTGTATATTTGGTATGCTGTATACACCAATGGTGCAGCAGAGGGCCACTAAACAGGCTCTTGAAGTTTGCCAGAATTTGTCAGAATATGTTTTTATGGTTCATTAAGGTT
>Ga0209454_1001240_pt1 | contig 15543 bp, 11 predicted proteins | sample WorMetHERISLAND1_2_FD_187400 | JGI IMG/M metagenome (GOLD analysis project Ga0209454, IMG submission 187400) | Marine gutless worms symbiont microbial communities from Max Planck institute for Marine Microbiology, Germany - Olavius geniculatus... | ecosystem: Host-associated > Annelida >...
CTTCCATTATCCCCTTTTTCCTTTTTCCTTTACTCTTCTTCATTTTCCTTTCCCTTTTCCTTTCCCTTACCCTTTTCCTTTTCTTTTTTCTTTTCCGATGACGTCACGTGACCCTAAATGGTCAAACTCGTGACCCCGTTATCTTTGAGGCGCCATATCTCCGTAATTGTGCCAGATAGACGCATGGTCACCATGGACCACGGATAGGAAGTCGACCCCCGGAAGTCGAATGGTGACTATGGACCTTTTATAGTAAAGCGCTGGTGACGAATCAAATGGTCTCGTAACTGACAATGTTTATTGTTTAGTCAGAATAATACAGAAGGATGAAAGGTCATTGCTGCTGTACAATTTGAAATTAAACTGTTTGATTTTTTTTCTACCGGTCTGAACAGCTCACTGATTATATTTATACGGACATATACTGTAAACTGTCGAAATGCATTGGACAGACTCCGTGTTCATATGAACATTATTTTGTTAATGTTTAAAATGGTTTTAGTTTTTCTTAGTTCTGTCCTTCGGTCAATTTCGAGTGTAAATTTCATTTCAGATCACATCAAATGTAGTGGCTAGTGTACCACTGCTAGGCGCACTGGTGATGAGCTATTTAGAATTTAATGTTGCGGAAGAAACGATTTCACGAAGAGGATTGTGTTTTGAGCCGGCGGCGAAATGTCTGACCAGTCATCGACTCAGCAGACGTCGCATCCTCCGGCAGGTCGTTGCAGATCTGTGAAGCAACAACCGGTGATGTTCGGCTGCCGCTGTTCGACTGTTGATAGCTTGACAGCGGACGGTTAGTGCCGATAGATGGGAGAAATTGGCATCCAGGCTGGTTTCTGCTACTTTGGAGTGTTGTGAACTTACTTCTTCTACAACAAGTCGTGCAAGAAGCTGTACAACATTTTGGCATATTGTCGATTTGTCGTCGGCTAAGTATACGACGTTTTAAGGCTTGTTTTACCACTTGTTTGAATTTAAAGACTAATGGACTTTCTGTTTGTCGTGGAAGTGTTGTAGAGCTTGTTTTGCAACATACTGTATAAGAAATCTGCGACAAATCGAAGTAAGTGGAGTTTGGGCTTTAGGTAAGTATGTAAGTAAGTCTTATTATTCTAGTTACTGAGACAGAATACTGCTCGATTCCACAACCGCGTGTGAACATAAAGCATAATGACAACACACAATACACAATAAACAATGCCAATATAAGTATTTATTAAATTAATTTCGATCCAACTAAACGCAACACAAGCCCACTGCGTACTTTTTGATGCAACTAACGCACGCGCAAGAAAAGTGCGTAACAAGCGATGCAACGGCCAGAACGCAAAGATAAAAGCCATGGGCGGCGATCCCGGGGGGGAGGGATGAGGGGAACATGTCCCTTCCAATATTTGGGCAGGGGGACAACATACAGGTCCCCCCAACAATTTGCCCTAAAACGATCAAGTTTTAATTTTACATTTCAACTATGCATTTCAAATCAAGTCAAGGTGACATTTCTGCATACAACAGGTCAATTTTTTTCTGCTCGCTTCGATCGCAGATTATTTGTAGCTCCACTTTTCAATTTGTGGCACCACCCTTGTTTGTCTCTAGGCGTAGGCCTATTGTTTAATCTGTACTGAATGTGGTCAGTTGAATACTCAGAATAATAGTTAAAATTGTTGCCATTAGATCTCACGTAAGGCTAGGCCCTAATGCACAAAATTTGATTTTTTTGCTGTGGTTCTGCCCCAGAACACGTTGGGGAAGCTCAAACACTTTCCCATTCCTTATAACTAGAATTTTGGGGTTCTATAAAGCCAGGAAAAAAGGAAAAAAGTAAAAGGAAACAAAAAAAGCTAAATAATAAAGTAAAAATAAAAGAAACTAAAGGGAAAGGGGGGAAAGGAATTACAGGGACTGTCTGGATTTGTTTTTTTAATTCCTGTAGCTGCACCAATGCAAAAATGCGTGCAATTATACACAAAAAAAGCTTTAACTTCGGAGACAACGTTTTCCAGACCCTTTTCCATGGCTTTGTCCCTGGACCCCACTAGAAAAACTTCTGTTTTTCAGACTCCGTTGCTTTACGCCCCCTAACTTAAAATCATAAATAGCCCCCAAGTTCAGCGCGTTCATGTAGGCCTAACGGCCAAACTGCGAAACGCATTCATTTCGTTGTAACTTTTGTGTGTTTCACATGTACCTGTACTGTTATTTAAAACTTCGTAGACCTACTTTATGCGACTTTCTAAATATTTCCGTGCAAAAATGGCTGCTAAATCGTCTACCCTTTTAACAAATTGCTCAGCTTTTGGGGCCTTTATTTAAACATCCACCAGGGGCTCTGCCCTTGGACCCCGCTGGGGGACTTTCGGCCCCCAGACCTCCTAATGCGTCCCCCAATGCTCACTGAAAATCGCCGCCCTTGAATTAGAAGCACTGTTCACTTTTGAGTTGCGTGCGTTCCGTGCTTTGCGTTAGACTGCGTGTTTGTGCATGTGCGTGTGAGTTAGATACTACGCGATATGTCACCCGCTGCAGGCCCGCCATGTGCACACAGTACGTCGAGCGGTGCGTCTGGTCGCGATATTCTGGGTGGTCTCTCTGATTCTGGTCGGTCCGCAGCTGGCCATACAACGTCTTGAGCCTCTGATAGCGTTCCAGACAGTGCCGGGCGCCTCGAGACGGCGACTGCGCATTGTTGACTCGTGCGCCGAGTTCTTCCCGGACTACCGCATCAACGTCGCCTATACCATGTTCACCTACTGCGCGCTCGCTTATTTTTCCACGATATTTCAACTGTTTCATCGCTGCTTTTCGGCCACTGCAATCAGCACTCATTTAAACGAGTCCACCTTTTTTTACAATTCCAGAATTCCATAGATGTTTAGTTGTTTTCACCGTTTTGCTGCAACTGTAATTAGCACTCATTTGTTAGCTCTATCTTCTTAACATTTCATGATCTGGACCGTTTTTAGATGTCGATATGTTCACCTACTGCGTGGTCTATGTGCTTCCTGTGGCAGTGATGCTGACGGCTTACGCACTCATTGCCCGCGAGTTGGCGCGCCGCTACCGCAACCAGAGAGCCTCCTCCAGGTTTCTTCCGCCGTTTTTTCGCTATTAATGGCGTTTTGGTAGGGAAGCAGGGAGGCAGGGAGGCAAGAGTATTGCTCCCCTCTTTTCCAAATTTTGGTCTGTTGGAAAACTTTTTTCCATGAATACGAACTTTGTGGCTGAAAATCTGCCGCTGGGGGAAATTTTATAGGCAAAAATTGAACTTTTGAGCACCCATACAATTATCTCGTTTATAACGAGGTTCCGCTTTATGGCCAATGGCCACCTACGACGCAGCTCAACTCAACTCAACTGTCGTGACTGTTGGCGACAATGCAATAACGTCATTAGCACTGTGACGTCACGCTGCTGTGCACAGACCACGCGTTGTTTGCTAGTTTGCCTGAGCAGTTGAGTTGAGTTTAATCGAGTCGGTGTCGTAGATGTGAATAATATTGGTCATTAGTTTATTTTCCAAAGTAAGGCCTATGCGAAAATGTGCGGTCTACATTTTGGTTCATAGTCTACCCTATAATTATTGCTCGGTGTACAGAAGATTTTCTGAGTTTCCGAGCATCGTGGTCGGCAGCAGCGCGCCGGATTCACTTCACGGCAGCTCTGAAGACGTGGGCGGAGTCAAGGTCAAGGGCATAGTCTGAAAAAAAGTTTAAGAAGTGGAAAAGATCAAAGGAAATAACGTTGGCGGAGTCAGGGTGGTGACGGCAACGACTGATCGTAAACAGAGGCTGCGAGACAAGCGCGTCATTGTGCGCATGCTCGTCGCCATTGTTCTGCTCTTTGCTGTCAGTTGGTTCCCGTTTTTTACTGGACAGGTGCGCGTCGCAAAAATTACTTACTTTGTTTATTACTAAGATTTGTAATTTTACTTACTTACTTATTTACGTAGTACCTTTCCGTTCCGTTTGCGAGGTCATTACTCATTTTAAACAAGATATCATGAGATATGCATGGAACGTTAAAAAAGAATTTGACTGGATTTGCACGCCCACTATTTTTTGCAGACTAACAATATGTAGGCACTCAGACTAATTTTAGTAAGCGGCTATGCGGTCAATCAATTAGTTAGTCAGCCAGGATAAAACATCACTAAATATACAAATAAAATAAGTTGCACAAAATCACTGTATGTCATTGAGTTAATTATCATTTCAGTTCCAGTTGTTCAGGTTTTTTTGATTCCAGTAACGGCGAGCGTAAATGGCACACTGATGTGGCGTGTCGTGTAGGTCTATCTGCTGTGGGACAGTAGTGCTCATCGTCGCTCTGTCACGCGGACTGTCTTTGCCATTCTTCAGCTGCTTGGATACAGCAACAGCGCCACTAACCCCATCGTCTACTGCTTTCTCAGTGAAAACTTTAACCGACAACGTCTTGCTGCAATTTCCAGCTGTTTCATTGGTGCATCATCATCTCCGTCATTGAAGCGTTCTCGATCTCTGTCACTACGTCTGCGATCAGCTTAAACCGAAAACATTTGGTTCGTGCGTTAAAAGCGTTTTCTTACTTACTTACTTATTTACTTATGTCTTTGGTAATGATTTGGTCCTTTTCGCTACGTCTTACAACAGTTATGCGGCTGCAAAGTTATTATTCCTCGTGATTGAAAAAATGTCGCTGTTTGTGTTTTTACTAGCTTGCCTACTTACTTAGGTGGATGGTGATAAACGATCTGCGTCACTACGTCTGGGTCGGGCAAGTCCTGCGGCTGTCGCTCGTCGTCAGAGAATGTTGCAGCAGCAGAACTGGTCGGCGGCCTCGTCACCGGCACCGTCACAGAGTGAGCCGCGCAGCGCCAGCGCTTACCGCAAACACTATCAGCAGCAGCAGCAGCAGCAACAGCAGCAGGTGAAGAACTGACCATAGTAATATTGTCGATCCAAGGAAAACGCCATCAAATATTACAAAAGCTGAAACATTGGCTACAAACTTGCCCGGTTATTCATCAACAACGACTCCAAATCTTCGGCTCAGCTGATCCGCCACAGGGCATTTTGACAACAGATCCGCTGCAGAAGCTCGCTGTAAGAGATCCTTCTCTCGTGACACATGGCACACAAGCACTCAGCAACAGCAGCAGTAGCTGAAGAACTTACCATAGCACACTCGCCGCGCAAGACTCGACTGTTCAAAACACGGCTGCTGACTGACAAATGTTAGCTTAATCCGGTTTAGTGATTTAAATGAGGCTATTCGTATCATTTGTCCACCATACACTATCAGCGTCAGCAGCCGCTGCAACTGCACTACGATCATCACAATAACCACTGCGAAATCACCGACTTCAACTGACCACTGTTCACCGCAGACGATATAATTATGCAGTATACGATTCAAATTCAATATGATATGCGACCAGAAAAATACGTCAGCACGGTCGATTCGGTGGCGACTTATTATGCGGCCGTCCGCTTACTGTTGTGCAACTATCACCTCAACCCTATCCCTAACCTTTAACTTTCTAAAGTGGAAACTGGCTTACCGCTTACTCCTGCCCTGAGAAACGTTCGCGCTAATTTTGGTTACGCCCTTTATACGGAAGCGAATTAAAACTCGATTGGGCTGTGTTTGTTAATAATGCGGGAACTTTACCCTGACGTACAGTAAATCCGCATGTTGTACAACAAGTGCACAAGTAATCGAAAGCCTACAACAAATTTACAAATCTGGACACGACAGGACGGTATAGGCCTATATGCTTGTTGTCCGACTTTTATCGAATAAGTTCACGACATATAGACGCAGTGGATCTTGGAACTCAAGTTAGACAGTCGAGCACTGCATTGTATCGTGGATCGTGGTCTTGTATTGCGTGATGTTGTACTGGTATAACCGGGCTTCTATCGTCATTTCATCGACTAACAAAATCCATGCATTTAATCGACTCACGCCGAAAAAAGGCTTGCAAAACACATATTGCAAATTTTGTAAAATATTTCAGCATCTTGAACGCATGTTAAAAATAAGACGTTGGTACACCTAAGATAAAACTTTTGCCAAAAAATATCTTATTGGTTTTACTTAGGAAGTATATAATGTTGTTGGGTCTGTCCGTTTATAAGCAAAGTTAGGAACGGATTTTGACGATTTTTGGCGAGATTGGACAATGGACATGGGTCAAGCAGCAAGTGACTTATTTGATTTTTGTATCGATCCGACTTTTTGCAAATTTTGAATCATCTATTATTCGCTGCATTAGAAAAGAAGGCGTGCGATCAGACTCCGTTGAGTTCGCCACGTGTCAGCAGCATTCTTCGCGGAGATTTGAGAGCTCTGATCGCTTCTGTAGTTTTACATGTAACTACGACTTAATATTCACTGTCTATACGTTACAGGCGATACTTGTTACTGTCATATTGCACGCTGACTTTGTGTGTTATAATGAGACTGTCGTCGGTTTATTTGATGACTTCGATCACCAAGTCGCAAACGTTGTTGTCGAGTGGTTCGGCCTGAATACTGATAGCGTTCTGGAGACTGGTTACGAGTTCATTCGACAGGTGGCTGTTATGATGAACCGCAAGGACAACGTCGCCTGAAACAGAACATTATTAGGCGGACTGTCTTCGTGCAGCGTAAATATTCCGCTATTGTGTACGTGGTCTGTGTGTCGTCTGTCGTTTGTCACATTCGCGAACCCTGCTCAATTTGTTCAACGGATTTAGATGTCATTTAGCAAATACACCTATAGGGTCTAAATGCTCTAATGACACACTGTGTTAGATAGGGTCTCTGACACGCTCCAGAGAAAAAGAAATTTGGGGTCAAACAAAACATGCAATAACTAGAAAGCAGTCAGAGCCCGCACACCTCCGCCAAGGCCATGTTGTTCGCTAGGTGGCAGCACCATATTTGGTTTCACAGCGGTTTGCCTTATGCCCCATTGAAAGCAATGGTAACGAAAATTTCAAAGTGATCCGGAATCCAGGATTCCTTCCGGATCACCCACAGAATTGAATCACTGGTAGTTTTTGCCATTCCCGACATGCCCTCAAAATTTCAGAAAGATCCTTCCAAAACTTTTTGAGTTATCTTGCTAACACACAGACAAACAAACAAACAAAGTCTGGCAAAACACATAACCTCCTTGGCGGAGGTAACAATTGCTGATGTCACCTGGCCAGCATAAACGAAAAGTTTATGGCAATTTCGTTTTTTGCCAAACTACTTTGGTCCTTGTTATCATGGTAACAGGGCTTGCATACATCACCTCGTTTAAGACTATCTGCAGCACGCACTTTGCAATAAGTAAGTAAGTACGGTAATAATTGAATGCACATAATATCTGACTTACATGTATAATGCACACATGAAAACAAACCTTTGCATTAAGTTACAATGTAACGCAAAAAAACAGAAACAGTAATTTAAAGCAAATATTTTATTATACGACAAATTGTTATTTTCTGTATTAAGGACGACGTTAAAGTTAACTTTAATAACCTTTTTTAGTCTTAAACTCACTCTCATAAAATTGTAGGTTCGCCAATCTTTTCAGTACTTTTATAAGCGCAATTTTAAAACCTGGCTGTTTAAAATTGCGCAGTTAGGATTCAGCGACTGTTTACCTTCGTTGACATGGCAACCGACGTGCCGTTTTATAACGATTCCTACAGTGGGGTCGATGACGTCAGACGCCTTGTACCGGGATCCGCCCAACTGTCCACAGACTCGGGCGCATGACATCGCATCAATCTCAGTCACGTGACCTATAATATTTCACAATCCAGCAAATACAACAGTAATTTAGTAAGTACATAAACGTGAATTAATACAGCGAGGAGCGTCAAACCTTAAGCTGCATTAAAGGGAACCGCTTAAGAGCCAAAAAATTAGAGAACGTGATGACGCTGGGTGAAAAGAAACAAAAACATGGACGCCGCACCGGCAGCCAAGTGCAAAAGGTGAATTTGTGTTTTCAAGGATTTTGACTTCCAAAACACTCTTACAATGTCATACTATTAGTTGTCAGTTAACATCTTATTTTAGAGCACTTCGAATCCACGGAGAGGCCGTCAGTTTTTACACCACACAATAAAATAGAGTTCGGGGTTATCACACGCAAACTATTAATTAATACTAAAATATCCATTTTTATTGCGCCATTTGCCGCGAACCACCCAGTTACATCCAGAGTTCAAACAGTTGGAGCTCCGGCCTTTATGTTTAATGTCCCTGCAAAGAATCCTGCAGGACAAACGAAGATCTAAACAGAAGTGAACAATATTTAGTTTTTTAAACATGTAAATGATTTCATGGAAATGTGCTAACTACAAAATAGTAATAATTAAATTCTATGTTTTGTCCAAGCTTCCAAAATACATTTATGAGCATGCTTTAAAGAACTGAGTGGATATCAGACCGGTTGTCGGTGCGAGGACATCGGTTTTGTAGTTGGCTGCGGGTAACACGTGAAATACATCAGCTCCAGGTTTGCAGAGTGTGTGCGCCGTATTGCTATCCACTCCTTGCAACTCCAGCATGGAACGGAACTTATCCATTGCGCTACCGTCACATAGACTCGTCTTGATCATAGCCGCTCCGACTTGCGGACTGATAGCCAGCCCGACGTCATTTAGCAGATGACCCCCTGCGGGCAAACACGAACACGACCAGAAAATCTGTTAGAACCAAGTGTTGATGTGATATGCGGTCGTTCTTCCGGTTGCCGAGCATCGCAAGCGCTGACAGTAAATTAGGTCACTGCACAAAATCTTCCGCTTTCTTGAGGACCAGTGACCTCCGTGTAGCGCAAAGTTTCATTGGATTCCACAAGTGTCTCCGCCAAATGGCATCCAAATCCGTTAAACTGTTTATAAGCAGAGTGCTCGAAAGTGCCAAACGACAAACGGACAGACAGACGACTCTACGTAGAAATGTGTACGAAAAAGCGAAATCGTTTGCGTTGCAAGAGTAATTGCGCTTAATAATAATAAAGCGAATTTATGCACAACACTTACAGGATGGGCCAAAAATGGCACAATGTTTTATATGCCAATAACTTCGTCAAATAGTAACCGATTTTCAAATTTTTTTCACTGTCAAAACCAGAAGAAAATTTGTAGTAACACTATTATTAAAGATCCCATTACACCTCAAGTGTGTCGCTACACTACTTAGTGAAATATCAGTGTCTTAAAATTAACAACTGAAAACAAGACGATATCTGTAACAACACATTGTATTAAATTAACAACAGGAAAAAACCTGTTTTTTGTTTTAGTTATTGTCCAAAGTTATTGTGACAGTTTTTACATCAAATGTTCAATGTGTCCGCCTTGCTGCTGGACGACACACTCAAGCCGGCGACGCCACTGACATTTGGCGCGATCAACCAAATGATGCGACAGTTTGACCCACACAGTGACGATCGCCTGCTTCAGCTGGTTAATTGTCGTGAATTGTTGATGTTGATAGACCATCTGCTGAAGGGCCCCCAAACAGCATAATCGACCGGATTCAAGTCCGGGCTGTTTGGGGGCCACATGTCAGGCTCGATCAACGTTGATGACGTTATTGGTCAGTGTCGTCGCCGGCTTGAGTGCATTGGCCGACATTTCAGAAGGTAGTGTAGCAACACATACAAGGTGTGGTGGCATCTTTATTGACAGTGTTACTACAAATTTTCTCCTGATTCAGACAGTACAAGAATTTTAAAAATCGGTTAATGTTTGACAAAGTTATTAGCGTACAAAAACAGCGCCATTTTTGGCCCACCCTGTAAGAGCAAAATGTTCCTAAGCACGGCACCATAAACGAAAATTGTCGAAAATTTTATGTAAGTGTGGTCACAGTTTACATTAAACAGATGCATTTGATGCCTACATGCAGCAAGAACAGCAGAAAATACGACTAACAGGAGCAAAGTTTACCGCTAAGTTGTGATTAGTTTACGTCGCGATGTCTACACTGTGTTTTGTTTACTGAACAGTCACAGAGCAACTGAACTTTTGTTAGTAGATTGTAAGTCAAAGTCTAATACTCCGAATGTTTTAATTTGACATAAGTTGCATAAACATCAATATCACGTACTACAAAGCAAAATACCTAGCCTAACATATTCGCAAAAGTTACCAATATTGTAACAAAAATGAGAAAAAATATATAGGCTCCACGTGGTTTTATTTATTTTGAAGATTACGTTGTTTAGTGATAATTCTGTGTATTCGGCGACCGCGGATTCCTGGCACTATTTGTCGCATTTAATTGGTCGTCGTTGCTTTGTTTTTTTTCTTTAAAATTGTTACACAAATGTAGCACATGTAAAAGTGTTATTGTCAATACGGTAAAACCAAAACATTGTATATCGTAGCGCAAACGAATCAGAGGTGTAAACTGCAGTAAATCTTAAACGTCACCCGTGCATGCCCGCGTGCATAACTACGAGCTTTGCTCCAAAATCACTAGCACTGAATGATAAGCGTAATTGTATCTTCCACGTACAGTCTGTACACTGACTGTTTTAGCTTTATTTAGCTTAGGCCTACAGATGGTTTTAAGAATCGTCTGTTATCAGCTGACCTAGCGTGGCAGTGAGGTCTACGAGTGGGCGTGGTCCGTTTCCATGGAGGCAGTCAACAGCCTCAGCAACCTCAAGCGCATGTCCGACTGTATTGCCTACAGGACTGTCCATCCTCGTAAGCAGTGCAGTCGTCTTCATGCCTTGCCGTTTGCTTACTGTTACCTGTCCAGCGTACACAGCATGCAACCACATAGCTTGGCTAGCACAAAGAAGAATCTCTGCAGCCACTACAGAAAAAAAACTGAATTAAACTGGCGTTGACTCCATGAAATTGAAAAGTTAAACTTTTCGTATAAAACGATATAACTTCAGAATAGACCTATCGTATCGTGCACGTGGCCGTCCTCGACCAAATTACGTGGACTAAATCGAGAGGCTGACTGGAATGACGACCACAAAACCATGAAGCCTGGCGTGAACTTGTGGTCACGTGCGCTGATCACAACCACCGGAAGACCAATAACGAATAAACGAAGCCCAATGTTGTAGCAAGTTTATACTTGACACATTAATCTCACAACTTAACCAGTTCATCTTTGGCTTCAGATACATATCTATTCGAGTCATAGGTCTAATGATGACAACAATAATTCCGATGCGAGGCGTACGTTACCAGTAGCTGTCCGAGTTGTCTGGCCGACGCTTCGTTGGAGACGAGCGCCGCTTTGCCAATTTTGACGTCCAACACGAGAGCTGCGAGACCCTCAGCGGCTTTCTTCGACACGATCGACCCTGCACGTTACGCAGTACACGCACGCAGTTGTAGAAAAACCTGTCAATATTTGACGAGTGAAGTGGTGGCTTCTATTGGGCTCACGCATTATTATGTATAAGCGGCGATGCCGTTTCCGACACTATACCGACAATTAGAACAAATGTAGGTGCCAACTGATGCCACTGTTAGGCCTAGTTTGCAGTCGCTACTCGAGCCGTCCAGAGCTTGAGCCGTAAGTAAACATGTACGCCAAACGCCGATCCGGATCACCAGCAAAAATTACAAAATCTTGCCACGCTTAAGTTGGGCTAAGTCTAATCTTAACCTCCTGCCCAAAAAATTTCAGCCAAATCCGCCAGTACTTTTTTGCGTAATTCTGTTATGTGTTTATTTATCTATTTGTGAGCGCTGATAAACAAACCGACAAATAAACGCCGGTAATCACATATTCACCTCTTTGGCGGAGATAATAACAAATAAAATAGAAACATGTACCATATCATAAAGTCTCAACAACTCATGGTTGCATTCTGAGAAATATCTCAACATAATACGTAGACCACGTACCTGTGATGAGGGGAACGGAGTCGACGGTAGCGGTGACGTCACGTGCTGCGTACATGACAGCATCAGCGGGCACCAGTGATGACGTCTGTCCGACAATACAACATCCGATCTCGGTCACCGCAGCTAGGATCTCGTCGCCGCTCATTATCACACTGAACCCGGGAATCGACTCGAGTTTGTCCAGTGTACCGCCCGTGTGACCCAAGCCTCGACCCGACACCATCGGAACCTGCAGCCAACGTTCCATATAATTTAAAAAAAGATTAAATGTTGAAAAGTTATGTAGGCCCATAGACCTATAGCTCTTTATGCGCAATGTAGCTACGGAGTGTCGTCACCTGCCGTATGGGATCACACAGCGTTGCCACCCGACACAAGTGAACGCGCTCCGCCGCCTAACCACAGCCAAGCAGGCTGGTATACGCGATTTGCCGACCCTGGAGGAGTGGAAGGCTGAGTTGACATTGTTGTTGGTTAGGGGTCCCGTTGGTTATACGCCGATATAGTTCACCCGTCCACAGACAGTCACCCATCCCATCTGATAGCAAACCGACCGAAAGTTGAACTCACGACCTGTCGATTGTAAGTCCAGCGTTTTTAGTTTTACAGTCACGACTTATTATACGCTCGTTCAGTAAATCGTAATTGGTCCGTCGTTTTGGAGTTTGTTGTCCGATAAATCACACAAGCGACGTACTCCCATGTTTTTATAATTATTTTGTACGACGAGTCACCAGTAGTGGTGATGTAGGTAGTAATAAGACAACGGACTAAATAAGAATCAATTTGTGCAGTAAAGCGGAGACGATGACAATGCACGACATGAAAATGCAGCACAAACATGCAGGGGGGATTGAAAATGCAGGACTGGAAAATGCGGCACAAACCTGCAGCGGGTGGAAAATGCAGAAACAGAAAAGGTGGCACAAACCGTCCAAATACAGATTGAATATAGTATTAACCCATTAATGCCTGAATTCTTTTGTGATTTGCCGTCAAAGTGTGTGTCCCATTTTTGGGGACGCTAGGCATGAATGGGTTAAATTAATAACGTCCCATGATTTGCCTTGAGGCCGCAGGCGGCGAGCGCCGGTGCTAGTATGAGGCTCGTCTTGTCTCCGACGCCTCCAGTGCTGTGCTTGTCGACCACCAGATGTCGCCAGTCGTCAGGCCAATGAAGCTGGTGACCTGATTGCGTCATACTGTGAGTTAGTTGGACCACCTCATCGTCTGTCATTCCACTCAGCCGTATTGCCATCAGCAGCGCACCTAGCAATCATTCGTGAAAGAGTAAGGAGCTGGAGCTTATATAAGTAAGTAGCCTAAGTTAGCAGCATTCGCAGCGGGCCATTATGCCAAGACACGTTTGAATCGTATGCGCTGATGGTAGCAGTTATTCAATTCTAATGTAGCTCTAAATGGAACGAGCACGAGTATTTAGATTTGTTCAGACATCTTACTTCGGGCCTATTTAGCCTACTAAGCCCATATCAGACCCAAATACGTAACAATGAAACAGTTTTTCGCACGCTAGCGGTTCACATTTTTAATAACAGCTAGCTTCTGGAGTACATAACGCCGGTGGGTCATTCATTTCATGGTATAAAAACACCAACATAAACCTTTATTCACTGTAGCAGCAGAAACGTAACATAACTTACTTTATATTCGGTAGACTATAATTTTTGTATTTTTACTTTTAACGTGGTTTTGAACCCTCCCCAATCTTGCTGTCTCGCGTATAGTGCAGAATAATGTACTGTTAGCCTATTGTAAACTCACCGATTTGAAAATGATCGATCGTGTTTCTGCTGACGGCGCTGACGATGTATTTGATCTCGCTATCTTCCAGCGCCAGACCATCGCGCTTCTTAGCGATCAAACTCACAACGTCCTTCGACTTATGACCGTTTTTGTTGCTGTCCTCTCGCTAGAGCCGTAACGATACGCGCATAACATAAAACACTTGCAAAGATCATTGCAAATGTTTTGTGTTTTATGCTAAATGCAGCCACGTCTAAACACGTGCGAAAAAATGGTTAGGGTAAAAATACGCAAAAACGTTTTCAAACAGTCTCCCGTGATTTTGCTGATGCCTGCTCCTAAATAAACTGCCGGTTAAAACATGTGTGCCAAAATTCTGTTATACGTTGCAGATAGCCATCTTAAGTCTTCAAACCGTGCGCGATTTTTAAAAAAAAAATGTTATTCAATTTTTTAACAATTTGCGAGTGTTTTTTAACGTTCTGTTCAAATGTATTTTCAGCGTAGCAAGGCGACAGCGCCTTACGTTTGAAGACATGCCGAAGACTGGAAACAACAACAGCGTTCTTTGGTCTGCTATGTGTTTACACGCTCAAAACAGCTAGAACCGTCTTTGTAAAAGTAGAAGCGTTATATTCTTATTCTGCGAGGGAGAAAAATTTAAGTAAAAAGCGGGGAGTCTATCATTTAAAGAATATCACATAACAATAATCACATTATCGTCGTCGTGCACATTCAGTGGTCTAAATCACGAACTCACGTACTCCTGGTAAATAGGCCTACAGAAGACTCACGGTAATACAGCTGTTATTTCTTAGCGTTAAAGAATACTGGATAGTGATCTAAAATTTACCAAATTGTCCGGATCGCCACAAAAATCAAATCCTTATTAGATGGGCCGTGACCAATTTCTCCGCAAAATTTTATCAAAATTTATTTAGATTATTTAGACCAATCCACCTTGAAAAACTCGATTGACTCAAAAACTTTGCCGTTTAAACTTGCCACAAGCTGGTCGTCGCTAACGGTTACTCACACTGGCTGTGCAGCATGCGTGCATACCACCGTACAGCCGGATTAGATCTTGCTATAAGTTTAGCGATGTACACCCCCTAAAACCACAACTGCAAGTGCCTGTTCTGTCGTCTCATCTCACAACAACAGTAGGCCTACTAACATATAGGCCTAGCCTACTATATACCGTTACCTTTAACCCGCAAACGCACTTCGACTTGACCAAAAAGAACCAGTCAACGATAAAGAGTTACTTACTATTGACATTCTATAGAAACTAGTCTTCGCCAACGATGGGCTAACGACAGGCGTTAATATACTGGGTGAAATAAAAAAACAAATCTAACTATGCCTTGAATAAATAAATGTAGCCTATTCAGTATTCTGTCTAAGCCTTACTTTGACGTATCCACGCTACTAGGCTTAATTTGTTAAACAGTTTAAGAGCGGTACGAATAACAGTGGCAGATTCAAGGAAGGGTGTGGGAGGGGCCGCCGCCCCACCCCTATTGACTGGATGCATCTTAAAACAAGTGAATATTATGCACCAAATTGCGTGATTTTTAAAAATTTTATGGGAAGGGGGCTGCACCCTCCCCAGACCCAACCCCCACCCTTCCGCCCTCTATTTCAAATTTTTGGATCCGCCACTGGATACGAACGGTTTAGCCACAATAGGCCACGTATGCACACACGAGAAAGTAACAAGTAATTTGAGCAAAGCTCACGACATGCGCGAAAGCCTATAGCAGTTTTTGTTCGCAGGTAATCGTAGTTTATTTCCATCCATTTCGTCGTAATTCACTCTTTTGCAGCCAAAAATCGCCAAAAAATCAGGTTAAATCAATATTTTTAGGGTTCAAGGTCATTCAATGTCATCGATGTTGATAAA
>Ga0209454_1001242_pt1 | contig 15534 bp, 6 predicted proteins | sample WorMetHERISLAND1_2_FD_187400 | JGI IMG/M metagenome (GOLD analysis project Ga0209454, IMG submission 187400) | Marine gutless worms symbiont microbial communities from Max Planck institute for Marine Microbiology, Germany - Olavius geniculatus... | ecosystem: Host-associated > Annelida >...
GGGCAGCGATAGTAAGAATGGCGTCAGACACCAACGGGCATTGAGCCCACGGTTGTCGATGATGATGATGATGACGATCTACTGCGTTTGTGGTCAAGGTCGAACGCTTATAAGGACGCCATGCATAGCCCCAACAAATGTTATCCAAATGATTTTTGCTGTTTTAGTGGACTAACATCATCACATCGTTCTTACGCATAGTTTTAAACTGGTAAGTTTTTTTTTACGTATGTATAGTAGTAGTAGACACATCCAACGCACCACTACTACTATTACAACTCGTTTCCATGGAAACACAAACCAATTAAAATTGGCTTCGGTAGACTTTGACTGACATCATCTACTCTCTAGACTCTCAAACACCCTCCCGTCAGATTGCGAATTTTGGTAATATTTTTATTTTGTTGTACAAGCCCAGGTATAGCCCATTTTGTCTCAAATTTCGTTGCCATGGCAACCAAGGTCGGTCGTTGTAATATTTGATTGGCAGCATTCTATAGCCCAACCCCGAAAACCTTTTGCTATACGGAAAAATCTCGAATATACTTTTTATACAAGACAAGTTATAACCATTTTGTCCCAAATTTTGTTGCCTTAACAACAAGGGTCGATCGGGGGTAAATATGAATGACACCGTTAAATTGGCCGACTTTGAAAACCATATCTAGAACCAAAAATTATGACTCTAACCTCACATAATCTGAGTTATGACAGTTAAAAGAATTTTTACATTTTTCCCTTAGGCGCCATTGTATTTTTTTTTGAATTTTGAGTAAATAAGTCCAAAATTAAATTTTTATTTTTTCAACCCGAAAGGCACTTCCTTCCACGGAACCGCGTTATTTGACGTATTCAGCGTAAAAATCGGTTTAACGGATCGCCTGTAAGCGAGTAAAAGAAGCAAAAACAGTAAACATGCAGAGAAGGGAGGAGGTGTACACTACACCTGTATGGTAAGCAAAAACCCATGGGCAGATTAATCCCAAATTTTGTTTGGTGGTAGACGTCCTTGACATAATCACGTTGTTCAAATTTGGTGACAACTGGTTTAGGGGTTTTGGGTTGGCTGTTTTTTCCCATGTACTTTAAACTTACAACACTCACGCTACCGTGTGAGGTGTGATGATCTGAAAATTTACAACAATTTTTTGTGTGTTTTCCATTTGCAATTTAGTAAAAAAATAAAGATTGGACAGTAGCATAGCCAGTTAAAAACGTGAATTAGGATGAGGTCAGGGCTTCCCTCCATTAACTTTTTTTCCTTTTTTTCCCAAGTTTTCCTTTCCATACTTTTTCCCCTTCCTTTCTTTTCCCCCTTTTTTTCTTTTCCCGCTGTTTTTGTGTTTTTATTTTTCTTTTTTTTGCTTTACCTTTCTCTATTTCATTCTTTCCTATTTTTTCGTTTTAGTAGTAGGACTCCTAAAATACAGCTAAGGGTTTGTTTGGTGAGCGTTGTAGGCTCTCCAGCCAAAAATTAAATTTGGTGCAATATAGCTTTACAATGGGCTTATAAGGACTGGTGGCAACGATTTCGATTTTTTCTGAACATTAGCTGGTCAAAGTTAGTGCAGTTTTGACCTGTGCTTATGTTTTGTCTCGGGATTTGAGGACAAACCACGCAAACTTGAAAGTTTTTAATATCTATTATCAACAAAAAATGTACCTGGTTATTAAAGGACTGGGTCCCCTGGGTCTACTTTGTCTGCGCTTCTGGACAGAAGGGGGAAATATTTTTTTTTATTTTACCGGTAACTTTCCAGTAACTTACCGGTAAGTTACTTACGATTTGCAACATTATCTACATGTACTTGTAACTGGCGACTTTGAGAAATTTGTTTTTTAAGGGACGTCCCGTGAATTCGCGTGTTAATTGATTGATTGACTAAAAAGTCTCCGCTTGGACTATAGGATCTAGAGTCTATAATAATATCGCGATCTCGTTCTCTCACGCGCTCGCCATGATTCTCATTTTCACGCTGCTTCCTGGTTGTCTTTAATTGCAGCTGCATGTGTTTTGTAAAACAAAAGATTGTAACAACCTGGTGAAACTGAAAACTTTTTGTCATATAACTTTTGAAGTCAAAACCAGTTTTAGATGCCTGTATATGTACCTTTGTAACCCAAAATTACCAAAAAAAATAAGAGGAAGGGAGTGTTCTGGCCACACCTAGACCTATATGCACACCCAGCCCCTTTTTACATCTCAACACGACACGGGATGACATAATAGTATTTGAAAACGGAACCTGCATGATTATGCGTAACTAATGCGGAAAAACTTTTCGTGTGTTGCGCGTGGCGCTTTATAGAGATACGTCAGCTCCTGCACTGCAGTGACTGCACGTGACAGGTACCGTTTTCGAGGGCGTTTCTGAAAAGTCTATTGTGTGACGCTGTCATTTTGCCGTAATCACCAGCGGCGAAATATGCGCCAGTTATTAACGGTGACATCGGTGCGATGTTGTGTTATGAATAAATCAGCCACTTCAATGCTGCAAGCTACGGTAAAAGTAAAAGTAGTCTAAAGCCTTTAGGCTAAAAGTGGTGTATAGTTCTAAATAGAAAAGCCACCACATAGCTACAGAGCGTCACTTGCCATACGGGATCACACAGTTTTCCCGGGTTGGTGGCGTAGCGTAGCAATAACCCGTTTCATCCGATCAACGAAGTTACTCGACGCCGGATCGGGCTAGTACTTGGATGGGTGACTGCCTGTAGGCAGGTAAACCATCTCGGTATGTAACCAGCCGCTTAGTTCAACTCAGCCTTTCATCCATTCGGGGTATGTAGATCGAATAACAGCCTATCTGGCTGGGGTTAAGGCGGGTCGTGTTTACCAGTGTCGGGTGGCAGGTAACACTGTGTGATCCCATACGACAAGTGACGCTCCATAGCTCTGAGATGGGTTTCCTATGAAGAACTATAGCATTTAGCCATAAAACAGTGTTAGCTGCCACCCGACTGTAATACTGGATGCGGATCGGTATACCGGTAAAATATTCGACAGTAAGTAGGGCTCAGTGAAGTTAAAAATACTCAATGCAATAGGATTTAGTTAAAAACTATTTAAACAGGTTGACGCATAAAATAGTGAACATGAATGTTTCACACTTATCGAGGAATGGGACAATATCGAAAACGATTACGCTATAGCTTCGATCGTTGCAGTGAACGCTGGTCTTGTTGAACAATGTTTAAGAGTGCTCTATAGGCCTATGAGTATGTACGATGTCGCACCTCACGGCAGTTAGTGAAGGTTAATTGTAAAACGTCTTAGACTGCTCAATTCACATAAAGCATGGATGTTTCAGTTTATATTGAAACATAGCAGTAGAATATTATTGCACATATACGACACCAACTTACTGCGATTCCCTGTGCATTGTAAAACTAAAATTATTAATTAAGTCAAGCTTAAATAAACATTATTAGCACAATCGTTAGCTGACAATAACGCCTGCTGATTAGTGCGGTATTTGCCAACGATACGATATACCGTACCGTTGCTTTAGGAACAGCGGTATGCTGTCCAAACCGGTATACTGCGCAGCGCCAAACCACCGATAGGCATACGAGCATGTTTTAATATACGTTAGTCTATAAAATCATAAAAAATTTTCTTCACTTAATAACAACAGCAATGCTAACAAGATTACAAGTTTTTCTGCATGGCAAAAGCGGAAAAATGCCTTTTTTATGCAATCGATTGCGTAACGGCTGTTCAAGGTCATCCAATGTCATTTCGGTACCATAGAAAGGGCGCACTATTAGTTTTTGAATTCATGTTTTTAAATTCGGATATTCTTAGATAAAAATTTATTCACTATTGCGATTTTTATAAACATTAAAAAACAAAGCATGACAATCATGTCTCACTATTTCTTTACCGAATAATTTTTATGTCATAAATCTGATTTGTGAACAAATGTTTCCGCTGTGTTGGATGTTGAAGTGGTTAAATTGTCAATCGTACTGTTTTTGGTGAAATAATGTAGGGTCAATAATTAACTGCGAAACTTTGGCCATCGTCTCCCCGTGAATCGCACTACAAGATAGAATCAAATTAATGTCCTATAATTTGCATTCAAAATTACAAGGCGTTCGTTGGAGTGCATATATCTCCGCCAATTCGTGTACACAGACATACAGACGGACACACACAACGACGGACAGATCGACCAACCTTATAATCTCCTCCAATTCACTTCGTTCCATTGGCGGAGATAACGTAATGTTTCCTCCAGACGAGTTAAGAAAAGTATAGGACGAGAATTATACTGCTACACTTGTATGAGCCAGCGTGTAGCTGGGCAGTTGAACAGAATAGATCTTTTGTTGTCGTTGCGCCGAAGGTGATCTCATGCACATAATTTATAATGGCTATAGAAAGAACTGAACTCCTGTAATTAACACACAGTGAAAATCGCGCTCGCACACACGGTGTTGACAGTGTACAAACACATTCTTCTGTTTGCTAGTAATGCAAATTTGTCGGCATGACGTAATAAGTATCGTACTCGTAACGTAGTCGGGAAAGGCATAAATGACGTCATGATACTATCATTAATAACGATATTGACGTTGCTGTGTGCCAGTCTGACGTCGGCCGTACCAGGTAAGTTTATCATGATTAGACTGTGTATTTAAGCTCAGACAGTAAATATGAATAATAATAGCATGGACAGCATTGTTTACTTGCGAGCAACCAATTATTAAGTCCATGACCCAAAAACAACATAATGAAATTATTGCCACAAAAGTTGATCTATCACTTGTGTCACGCAAAGTTCTAATTGTAAGTATATTAAGTTTTGTGTGCAGTACTTGTATATGCTGCGTTGCCTGACTGCTCTGCACATTGTGTTTGCTGTGTCGAAACACACTGTGTTGTTTATTTTGCGCAAATAAAATGATGATGATGACAGAAACAAAAAATTTGAGCTAATGCTCACGAGACGCGCGAAAGCCTATGGCAGTTCCTGTTCAGTAGTTTAGTTGAAAAATGAGGTGTTCACGCTAAGTTAATATACAAACACCAAATTCTCTATTTGGATCGCATAACGATAGTTCTGTGGCGCCACCTTGTGAATGATATAGACTTGTGTCGCAGCCCGAAATCGCCAAAAAATCCATAAACTCCCTATTTTGGCATTCAAGGTCATTTAAGGTCATTGAATTCGGCGCCAATCAAAAGCCAGTGTACGACTTTTTATTAGTGATTAATAGTAACCTAGGCCCTATCTCGCACCGTTACCGAGATACAGCGACTTATTGGCCGAAATCGCAAATTTTGCCCATCCGCTCTTGTTTAGCGCCCTCGTTCGGGGTAACCCCCTTCGAATTTATGGAAAAGCTTTACGGTTCCTAAAGCTATAGTCTTCTAGGCACTCGACGGTGAAGATTTGGTGATCTTAGCTTGCACCGTTTTCGACTGATCCACCCGTGTGACATACAGACAGACAGACGGACGGACGGAGGGACAGAATTGCGATGGCTAAGACGCGCTGAAAGCAGTAGCTGCTTTCGCGCGTAAAAACCGTATTTTGCAATTAATGCAGTGTTGGAGAAGCCAAAACATTGGGGTGCTGCACGTTCAGTTGTCAGTGAATACAAGACTTACTCTGAGTCACAAGTCAAAGTCTACAAAGACGATCAACTTATCTCATCTACTGATAACGGCGTAAGAACTAAGTCTTGATTGCATACTATAATACTTTTTTTCCTCTTTCAAATGTAGCTGATCTGGGCAGCACTTGCGCTGTAAACTCGCCCGGTGTGATCCCGAAGCAGAGCTAAATGTTTTTTGATATATTCGCAACGGTCGAAACGCATCTCGTGGTAACAATTTTAATTGTTTGATTCTTTCTGACATTTGATTTTTTCGTATACAGGCGTACAGCAAAAGAAAATGTCTTAACATTTTGGGCATTTCTATCCGCGTGCCGCGTAACCCCCTCAAATATGACTTGCTTTCACTAGAAAAATAACTCGCAATGCTGAAAGCTATAAGTAACACTAATTGTGAGACAGCGTGTCTGTATTCGACTTTGCGCGCGTGTCTGTCGGCAAAACAGCTGTTGCTAGCAGTCGCGAGTCACGTCACTTACCGACTTGTCTCAAGTTAGCAGTTAACCGGCTGCATGCAGCAAGTCGTTTTAACGAGTTCTTGCATTTTTTCCGTGCTTGTGTGTATTAAATTTGTGTCAGCAATATCGTGAAATTTTTAATGTCAATATTACAGGCAGGAAGTCATTATTCGCACATCACGATAGAGGTTATGGCATTCGATCAGACTTTCGTTCTGCATCTCATTAAAAACAGGTTAGCGTTAATTAGTTAACGAAATGTCAGTAAAAGCGTTTAATTTAAACCAAAGAAGACTGTGTCATTAATTACAGCATAAGGGCCTAAATATTGTATTTGCTGTAACTGACAAAGTACTGAATGCGTTACCGTTATTTTTAGGTTATGTACATACGAAGTTACTGGTATGTCTTGCCGTGCTTTCTGTGAGTTTTTGTGTATGTTTGTTCGGACGAATAAAATTGTGGTGATGATAATGAATTTGACAAGGTAAGCCAACGTTCAGCTACAGCATCTTGTAAAGAATTTCATTGTGCGTTTTTGCGTTCCGATCGATATGGCAGTTTAATGTTTGTCCTTCGTTACGCGAAGGCCTGCAGTCGTGACCCTGACAAAGCATGTCCTTTGACTTTGAGTACGGTACGACGACACTTCATCGGGCGAGCAGTCGGCCATGCGTCCAGCACATTAATTAACCTCACCCCAGGTCGACTGTCAGTTCAGTGCAATTCAGGTTCGACGGCATAACTCGCAGCACCAACTGCGTCGAGGGGTGGCACCACGGGCTACAGGCACTGTTCCAGTGTCACCACCCGACCGTATCGACTTTCATGAGCGGGATTCAGCGCGACGTTCAGCGCCAAAAAGGTCTGTTTTTAGGGCACAGCGGAAGCAAGTCATCCGTCGGAGAAAAGGTATCGGGCACTAAACGACCGTGTGAATCGAGCCGTCGCAGCGTATGGTCGCGCCGAAGTGCTGATTTATCTGCGTTCCATCGCGTACTTGTCTCACGCATGAACCGTTTGTGTTTACGGAGAATAATAGATTGTATTTGTGCTAGGTGTTTTTATTCTAACTAATAAGTACGCTACATGAACACTACGTAAATAGTATGTCAACGCTAGAGTAATTTTGTGCGTGAGTTTGCAGGAAATAATCGTTTCTCGATGTCAAAATGTTCTGTCATTGTGTTTTTGTCATTTTATCCTTAGGCCCGATTAACTGTCGCCGATTAAGTGTCATGGAACCTTGAGTACCTGTATCTGCACACGTTGTATTGCAACGATAATATGTGTGCAACTGCAATAAAATGTATTTTATCACTAACTATTGTTCTCTCAGCAGGCTGATAAAAATTCGTCTCCCCGCCCCGGCTTTTACCGCGCTTCGAAGTAATCTGTAAGCTTACACTGTGAGTTATAATTAAATAACTAAATAATTTTACGGAAAGCAGAGTGTCTGCGAAAAGCACGCCCTATTTGAGAGAAACACATATGGGTTTTTCAATTTTAAAATAAACAATACCACATGTTGTTTTTTAAACAAGTGCAATTGAGAGAACGTTAAAGACCAAGAAAACGTTAAAAAAACTTTTTATTTTGATGTTGCTACCCTACCTTGTGAAATACGGTCAGACGAAACACCGCACCACACCGCACCGGACGGTTACGGTTAGGGTTAGGGTTAAAATTAGGGTTAACCGCACCGGACGGCCGCCGGTGCGGTCCGATGCGGTGTTTCGTCTGACCCGTGAAATATGACGGTCAGCGGCAGCGACAGATACCATCTATGACTGGGGGCGTATTCTTATGCGAAGAAAGCAAAAAAAACATTTGGCGTTTACAGAATTTTGTGCGTGACCACATACAATGCCACACAGTGCTGTAGGACCTACTGTGCATGTTTGACGTAGATATCTGTTTGCGACTTCGTATGTTGAGAAATTGATGACGAACACAGGACCGACTTACAGAAACACCGAGAACACGGTAAGCTGTATGCACAAATTTAAAAATACCTTTCTACTTGACGAGTATTCTTCACAGATAAACATTCAGTACCAACAAAAAAATTCGAACTGATTTGACAGTTAAATATGTTAACGCACTTTTGGCGCAGATCCTTTGTACAGACTTTTTTATACCTTATGTCTCATATTTATTAATTTAATTTAGCTAGACTTTTGACGCCAAAACTACAAGAAAAGGAGATACTGGATAAAGATTTCTTTGATATTTACTGCTGAAACCCCAAATTTTTAGAAACAACCAAACTACAACGACAGTAGGGGCTATTCGTTTTATCGCAAAAAAGTGTTGTGCCATGTTTTTGACTGAGACAGTCATGATCACACGTTACGCAAGTTTTAAATATTCATAGCCTTAGTCCTCTTATACATTACCGCAGACGTCTTTGGTTTTTTGACAAGTTTTATTGTAAGGCGAAGATGATGATAATGATAAACATTGAAAAATATTAGAAATGTTTCTGCCCTACGGCCGGTCTACTCAGTTATGAAGTGGGTCCACTCTGTTACCCGGCAACTCACCCCCTTCGGCTGCCCGTAGGGGGAGGTGGGAACAAGGTGGGGGCGCACAGATCTAATAGGGTGTTTGCACGATCCAGCAAACGTCCAGCAAAATTCCAGCAAATGTATTCAAAATACGCGTGAATTGCTGGACGTTTGCTGGATCGTGTAAACACTCCATAAGACCCAAGGCTTCAAAGTCCCAAACGCCGTGGTCGGGGTCTGAGATCGTGCAACACAGAAGGCGCCAGAGGAGTATGACAGACAAACTTTCCCCGCATTATAGTAAAATGTCATAAGACGGGGGCGCTGAAAATGCGAGACTAGAAAATGGAGCACCAGAAATGCAGGGGGTGGAAAATGCGAGAAAAACAAACTAGGAACTAGATATGTGGTTAATATAGTTACAAAAATGAAATATGCATGCAAAAACACGTAAAACTGTTGAGTTAAAAACACACAATTTCCTTATTTCAATAAATGTCACATACAGTATACAGTTATTACAGTTATGCAAACAGGCCTATCACGTATCAAAACTTCGGTTAGCCTCAACCGTCAACACTTTTTATATTACGAAGGCAAAATATAATCTCGAACGATTCTAACGATATGACTAAATGCAAAAAAAATCAAGTAAAACTGTTTTATCAAAATGATTAAAGCGTTTGAATACAATGCCATGGTAGACGAAATGACGTCAATGTACTGTCCAAACAGGATGTCCAACATGTCACTAGTAAAGACGCAAAACCAGATTGATGCTGCTGCGGCACCTAGGGCATCTGCCTTGCTGCTGTATCTGCGTGACGCACGACGAGCAGCTGCAGCGCTGGTGCCCACACGCCACAAGCGCATGTTGGGCGTCACGTGGCTGAATAATGGGGTGTTTACACGATCCAGCAAACGTCCAGCAATTCAGGTGTATTTTGAATACATTTGCTGGAAGTTTGCTGGACGTTTGCTGGATCACGTAAACACTCTATAAGGCAAACTTCACACATCTCTGCCTGCGGATCCACGACAGCTGACGGTGGCTGATCGCTGCGTCCGTCGTCGTCAGAGTCGTCACTGTCGGACGACTGTCCGTCATTGGACACATCTTTTCATACGCAGCAGTAAACAGTTACTGTAAGTGTCTTATACTGGCCCGCTTTGAACATTGAGCCACGAGACGTCTAGGCCGGATTTTAGACACGAGCTCACTACTGTTGGCAGTTTTCAGTTGGTGCCATCAACTGACCGCAAGGCCTAGGCTACTAACGGACAAGTGTCATTGGAATTCAGCTCATTGCTTGCATAGCGCTTATACACTGTGTCCGGAAAAAATAAACCTCTAGACAGTGTACAATATAAATGACAAATATAAACGAATGTACAAAAACATTTCTTACGCGTAACTTGTAATAAATTAATATTTGATATTTTTTATTGTACAGTGTTTAGGGGGTTACTTTTTTCCGGACAGTGTAAAACTACGCATATCAACCAGTAACATGTTTGTGCTTCATTTTCCAATCTCGTATTTTTAGTCGCCCCGATAAGACATGTTCAACTCTAGTTGTGGTTTGCTGTAGAGGGCACATCATTGTTTCTACACTGGTTCTGTTGACGGTTATTCAGACTACTCAACCGCTTCAGCCTGCACCTGCTACGGATTTCTGTACGTTTCCACCTGTATTTTTCTGTAGGCTTTTTATGGCCGCTTCACACCTACGAGGCCGACGCGAATCAACTTAATCGTTGAATTGAGTCGCGTCGTAAGTGTGGAGTCGAATTGCCGACGCAACTCAACGAAACTCAACTCAACTGCTCAACCAGGCTAGCAATCAACGCGTGGTTTTTGAACAGCAGCGTGACGTCACAATGCTAATTACGTCACTGCGTTGTCGCCCGCAGTCCTACACTCACTACACTTGAGTTGAGTTGAGTTGCGTCGTGTAAATTGGCCATTATTTCTCATTATCTATAATACTGCAGCTAAATGTCAAATGCTATAGGCTACAGTAAGCGTGATCTAAGCGGTACTGGTGTTAGTTACTAACGTGGTTACTAATGTGGTGTTTTATCACAAATATCGTTTATTAGCCCCCCCCCATTTTCAACAACAGCAACATGACAAGTAGTAGAACTCTGCATATAGACAGAAAGACCGGATCGTGTGGTAACGTGGTGGGTACTAAATGCTGCACAGCTGAAATGGGTAAGCGAATATGCAGGACGAGCTTATACCACTCCAGACAATGCGGTATCGTACTTAAATTACAGTCGGATTGCATAAACTACACCGTCATTTAATTTATGACGAACGACCGCAGCCGGAAATAGTAAAAACAGTTCCAGTGCGAACCGAGTTTAAAATTAAAGATGGTGTATAACTTTTTATGTGGTTTAACTGTACAGAGGTGAATTTACGGCTGGTAATAAGACGTACAGTGTGGAACCAGTTGATGACACGTTAACAGGACAACATCGAGTCTACAGAGTATCCGATAATGTTTTACCCGCTTACGTTTGCGGTATGTTACGTATGTAGGCCTGCGTGCATTATCGAACTACACAAGCATTTATGTGTAATGTCGACTTGCTCTATAATAATGAACAAAGTAGACATGGCGTTCTGATGACAATGGGCCACCTCGTCGATCAGGTGTGATACTATAGGTTTAACTAAAAATAAGAAAGTTTCTTTTTCAGTTATTAGTAAAAGTTTCGTTGGAAATTTCTCGAAAATTTACTTGCGCAAAATTATCGTTTTGTTGCTTATGAGGCCTCATTTCTGTTTGAATTTTAAACAAATGAACTATAAAAACTTAAAAAGCAGTGTTCTGTAAATGTTAAAAGTTGTCGAAAATTTTAGTTTTGATTAACTATTAACAGTAAGTGTAGTTTTAAAACTTTTAAAACATTATTACTCGAAGCAACAAAGAAAGGCCGCAAGAAATTGCGGGCATGTAAGTTCTTCGACAGTCGATCTAAAACACAAAACGCTTTAGATCAAAAGGAAGTGTAGACCTACTGCAAATATTCAGAGCATCAAAGGGCGGAAGTTATATCTAATCTTTTGGGTTGTTTACACAGGATTTCACACTGAAGGGTTTACAAATTTTACCTCTATTTTTTTGTTATTTTTCTGTTTTGTTTTCAGCATGCATGCCATCTTTTTTAGAAACCCGTAATTCAACATATCCAGTTGCCTTAAACTCAAGTTAATGCACTTTTAAAATTTAGGTCAGAAGTTTAAATGTTAATGCGAACGTTAACAGGTTTTATCTGTAAACGTAATTCGTAAAATAAACTTGAAGTATGTCTATTTAGTAGTGCTTTCTACAGCAACCGTTGTAACCTGTTGTGTTATTATTAGGCCTGTAATATTTGTTGGCAGGAAATGCCCACGTGACGTTAGAACATAGCGGCACTAAAAGGCGGAAACGTAAGGTAAGATAAACTTAAGTCATTTTCGTTATAACAGGTTCTTTTACTCAATTTACGTAAACTAAAACGCGTGCTTTTTACGCACTGTTATAAACAGTTTTTTTTCTAAAATTACATTTTTACCACAAATCAACAAACGTGTTTGCACTGCAAATTAGCAGGTAGGCTGCAAGTTTAATCTACGACGTAAAAAACAGCAAAATTTTTATTTAGAAGATTATTCTGCCTACTTGAACTGGCTAAGATTACGATAAGTTTTTTATGCAACACAATTCTTATCAGATGAATGTTCTTGTTGTTGGTAAGCTTTGATACTCTGTACGCATTATGTCTGTACAGAAACGTTCGTTAAATTGGCCTCAGGACTTGGACGGTGAGACACGCGTCGTTGAACTTTACGTAGTCAACGACTTCTCCCAGGTAAGTTGCGGCTGAATGCAACTTTTCTATGTTTTTAAATGCACGTAAGTATTTTATGCAGATTTTTCTCGAATAGTTGATTTATGCATTACTTTAGTACGCTTTAAACTGATTATCAAAATTGCACCATAACGCGAAAATCTAGATAGCGTTCGCCCACCCAGTTTTTTAGGCACAGTAATGTTGCTAAATTTTTTTCTACAGTTTGCGTTTTCGTCACTTAAATTAGTGTATGCGAAGTAAATATGGCACAAACCAGCACAAGTTTTCAGAGTTATAGTCTGAAGAAAAAGGAAAAATTGGTGCAAAAAGTTTTACGCTCACATTTTTGAGACATTCTGAATGACGCATTTTTGAATGTCGGAACATTGCAATTTGATTCACCCTGTACAGCAGCTGCATTGAGTTCGCTGTATGCTAAATGGCAATACTTTTCTCCACGACGGTTTGAGATGTCTGATCGCATCTAGTTTGCTGTCGCTTATGTCCTGTGCAGTACACAGCGATGAGCAGTGATGAGGCAACAACCATCACTCGGGCGCAAGCAATTGTCAACGGCGCCAGCGCTGTACGTTTGTTTATGCGCTTTCAGCATTATGATGAAGTGTATCCTCAAACAAATTGCGCAAAAATCTGTATCTAGTCACTGCTTTTTACACTCAGAATTAAAATTACCTAATAAAATCAAACTATCACAATCAAAATTTAAAATACAGTTTTCTATAAAAGCAACACTGTCAAGAACAGTAGACTCATATTCGAAGCCTGCTAAAACATGGCAAATACATAATTATCAGTTACTTAACGTTATTATGCAACGTTATAATTGCAGCCAAAACTCGGCAGTTTGAATCAAAACCAATATATTTAATTTGAGTACACAAAGGTTTTCTGAACATCAGCGCAAGGCCGCCAAAAAGCCGACCACGTAAAAACTTTGTTGCAGTTTGTCAGACATAGCAGATCTAGCAATAACGGATAAATCATTATTCAGGTTAACAATTTTGTTGAGATCACAGTCTGCCAACCAGTGTTTTTGAATGGCAATGACATCATGATTATTACATAATTTAAGCAATTGTTGTTGACCTTGCTGAAAGCCTCGTAAGTTGTAAGACGAGATGTGGATGAACCGAGCCATTATGTTCATGCAGTCTTGAACCACAAGTCGCGAACATCGGCACCAGCTGGCCAGCATGCTTCGTTGAACACAGTAGGCCTATCTTTATCACGTATGTCCACCACCACATGAAAAGCTGAATACTTCTTTTGCCAGTCAGCTGTCTTTGACAACAACTGGCAGGAAATCACTTTAACACCTTGATCTTCCAACAATGCCATCACATCATCTTCTGTCGTTGTCGGCAGTAATCCACCAGCGAAGATATGCCACCCACTTTGCCTTGCAAGTTTCGCAACTGCCTTTACTCGTAATTCTGCAGTCTCATTAGCACCAATGATCTTACGAACCGGTTTTTGTTGTGTTTTCTTGGGAGATCTCGTACGCGGCCTCACAGGAAACCAATCGCAGCCAAGGTCAGTATTTCCAAACATGTCAGCAAACGACTTTGACAAACCATTCGGATCAACATTTCCTTCACCACTTTGGTCATCGTTCTCAAGTTCAATTACACTCAGGGATTCGGAATTAATTCTAACAGATAAACGTCTGTCAGGTTGCACTTTTTCCACATTATTACGAGCAGATGTATCATCAGTGGGTGCTGAAGCGACTGTAAATGCAATGAAGCCGACTGTGTCAGCCAGACGTGCCTGCAACGAAAGCTATTTTAAAGTGGCGGACGTCGAAAAGCAGTAAAAATCACAGGCGAAATACACGGGCAACAAGAGCAGATGTGGCAAAGAGAAGCAAACATTTGTTGTCATTTTTTAACTTCGCCAATTAAACCATCTATGTCTGTCAAAATGTGTTTCAGGAAGCAGTACGGAGGGCTATCCGTAGTCATAAGTAAGTAGGCGAAGCGGCCAAAATAGATAGCCTACCCTGTCCTATGTTTCGCCATTACAACTGAACCGTGATCGTAGCTCGTCTTGCTGTGGTTGCTGTTACAGTTGTATCATCCTGAAGGCATCTACCTCGTGTTAGTCGGTGTTGAGGTTTGGACGGCTGGTGACCTGATCACCATGGACAGCAGTGACGCTGGGCAAACCCTAAGTAATTTCTGTGCTTATAGACGTGATAACATCAACCCGCATCACAACAACGATAACGGACACCTCATCACGTAAGCTGTGGCTAAGCTTTTTTGTATGCTGCATATTTTTACTGTGCGGTGCACGTGTTGTCTTCATAACGGGGTTAAACAGTGGCTTGTTGTCGTAACGCCAGGGTGTCAAACTTATGATCAAAATATTTCGGGATCAATACGTGCCGCTATAAAGTGGTTATTACTTAAATGTGTGACTCAAGTAAACAATCTCGTTGTATGACAACACAAAAATCAACTTATTTTTCTATTTATTCTCTCTGTTTGTAGTTAACGCAGGGCGTGTTTACATGTGTTGGATGTCAAGAAACGCTGTGTGATCCCCTATGGCAGGTGACGCTTCGTGGGTTGAGATAGTTTCTATCAAAAGCTCTTTTAAACTTTTTAAGACCACGTCAGTAAAATGTCACATGATCAAATCCGGATGTGAACGATCAAAGAAAAATAGTCTTGGCACGCTAGATGAAGACCAAGAGTGACGGTGACATGGCGTTTTAGTTAATTAGTTAATTATTTTGTTATTTAATATTTGACAGGAGCACATCGTTTGGTTCCACCCTCGGTATTGCGTACCTCGGCACAATGTGCTACCGCAGTCAATCGTGTGCGTTTACACGCGTGAGTATTTGTAATATTAATTCAGACAGTACACGCTGTATGTTGTAGTTGGTAAACAATGTAGCCCAGTCACTTCATGCTTTTTGTCTGTCCAATGCAATGCATAGCATTGGACAGAGTATAAAACAAGATAACGTTCATACGAACACGGAGTCTGTCCGATGCATTTCGATAGTTTACAGTATATGTCCGTATAAAAATAATCAGTGAGCTGTTTAGACT
>Ga0209454_1001243_pt1 | contig 15534 bp, 9 predicted proteins | sample WorMetHERISLAND1_2_FD_187400 | JGI IMG/M metagenome (GOLD analysis project Ga0209454, IMG submission 187400) | Marine gutless worms symbiont microbial communities from Max Planck institute for Marine Microbiology, Germany - Olavius geniculatus... | ecosystem: Host-associated > Annelida >...
GATAAAATGTTGTTACCGGCCTAAAGGGGGAAACGTCCTAGGCATTCGAAAAGCAGGGAGGAAACGTTCGCGGTTGACAGACAGAGAAGGAACGTCTGTCTCCCGACAGACCCAGGGGGGATGTCCGTTCTGGCGGATAGAAAAAGTTCTGCATCCCGGATTTATTCGAAAATTGCACAATACTACACCGTGTTTTAAACAAGAAGCCCAGCTGTCGCTAGGATAGCCGACCGTACCTCCCAAAAAGGTTGGTCCAGTGTTTGAATTGGTGGGGCGAGAACTGAAAGCTACACCCCGCGTTTTTCTTACATCACGACGATTTTGAACGGATTTTCAATAGCCAAGAATTCAACTTCTCAGCAACTTTTTGCACAATTCAAACCGTTGCAGGTTTAATCCTGACAGCGGAAGTTTACGCAGACTTCTGTCTGCAGTGGTATTATACCTTGTAACTGTCATCAGCGTCCGAACTGTCGCTGAAATAACCAAGCACTTTGTTCGCCAACATCGTTTGTTTGTCGACCGCGTCTATCTCGCCACTCAACTCTCTCTGCGTATAAAGATAGACATATCACTCAGCCACATGCACCACATTACTACACCGTGTCTCAAACAAAAAAACCCGGCTGTCGCTAGGATAACCGACCGTACTGGTTGTCAGTGAATTTGAAAGTCATCCAAAGTCGATAATTTTTTTATTTCATCTGAAAGGCTTATGCCATTTCCTATTAATGATTGATAGTAACTTTGGTCGTATTTTTCACCGTTTCCGAAATATGGCCAGTTTTCCGTTAAAAAACGCACATTTTTTCTAACCCCCGTCATTCAACCCCAAATTTGAAAATGTTTTTCTTGATCTAGATTGCTGAAATTTTGTACGCCTAAGTGTAAGACACGTGGCTAATTACTCGCGTAAAAAGTTTTTCCCTAAGACCTAACGCTTAGCCACAATACATCCGTTACAAAGAGAGAGAGAGAGAGAGAGAGAGAGAGAGAGGCAACGGACGGACGACAACCATGCCATAAGCTCGACCGTTACTAAGTAGACCTACGGTCGGTTAAAAACGTGCCAGTTTCATTTTTTGAATAACTTCCTGAAAATTGGCTGATTCTGATAATATTTAGCACACAGCATCACGAAGTATCTTGACGTTAATGACTGTATTCGCTAACAGCTCGGTCAAAAACCAGGGCTGCCGTGGGAATTGGACTTCAATTCCCATACCCATTCCATACCCACAGAAAAATCAGTGGAAATTTCCATAAAATTCCCACAGAATTCCCACAGACTCCCCCTACCCAATAAACCCCAAAATCTTTCATACTTACACCCCACACCTCACGTCTTGTCGTTGGACGCATGTTTTTGCTGTTTCTCATGGCATTGTACACTCCATGTGCAGTGTGTTTTTTGTTGTCCGTTGTAGAAGATAGGCCTATTCATAAACGTAGTGAGCTCCAAGTTATAAGCCTATTGCTTTTTATTAAATTAGCACCCCCTAACACCGACATAACTTGAATGTTTAATCTTAATTGGTATTCCTGACACAAATCTGCACATGTTGTGAGGTACAGATACAGATGAGCTGTGACAGTGTTAAGGGGCAATGCATTTTTTTCTGTGATCTGCGTTTTATGAAACACGTCCTTAAAAGAAAAAAAAACAGATGAATTTATTATTAATGGAAAGTCAGTCAGCCTAGCCAGAGAAGTCACAAGAACACTAGCATTTGTGATCAGCTGCTGTACCAACAGTGTTAAATTTCTAAAAGTAACGCCTAGAGTGGCCGGCTACGGCTGCTGGCTGGACGTTACTCTGATTGCGTCACAATGCTGCAGCGACGGCGACGTACCGGCCAGCCGCTTGGAAATCTCGGAAGACTATTATGCGTTTGCACTTAATCTTACATCTATTCAAAAATTCCCACAGAATTCCCACAAAACCCATGGGAATTCAGCACAGTTCCCATACCAATCCCATATCCATACCCGTGGAAATTCCAATACCCACGGCAGCCCTGTCAAAAACTGCCTGACATAGAGCGGCTCACTCGCTGTTGATGCATCATTTCAGTTCATCGACGTATGATATTAAACTGCATACGATTAATGTTAAATAAGTAACAGATTTTCAACGATTGACGTTCACGTGTATGCGACAGTGTATTTTTCAATGTCAGCAGTCGTACCTTCTTCCTGCTGCCAGCAACAAACCGCATTGCGTCGTCGACCGACCGACACAGCGACTTGACGTTCCCGACGAAATCCCCAACTCCACTTCGGCGCTGCAACATCCGACAAACTTCAGTAATTCATCTGCCTAATGGCCAACGCACACCCAGGGACGTCGAGAGCCACTGCAGGGCCCGGGAAAACATTTTACGGGGCTCATCTGGGGAGAAACATTGTGGAATTTTGCTTTTTTTAAAACGACGCATTGTGGTGTACTTTATATTTTGTGAGCGACGGCGGGGCCGCCAAACGTCGCGGGGTCCAGGAACAACTTTTCCCCTTCCGCCTCTCGCGACGGGCCTGTTCACACCTTCGACGCAGACGCGACTCAACTCAACTCAACTGCTGAGTTGAGTTGCGTCGAATATGTGAATTGGTCATAATAACACAATACTGTCGTGTAAATATTAATACAGTGTAGGTAAGACAAGCCTGCATCCGCACGAAATAAAACAACAGTTTTAAAAAATTCCTTGAAATACATAAGTAATGAATAATTTCGTCAGTAATATGATACACAATTATATACGAGATCAAAACACCAAGCAAATAAACTTTTACAAAGTAGTCTGGCTACTTGGTAGCCTACTTTAAGTATCAGTAGACCTAAAAGTTCAGAGAAAAGACCATATTGTTCGTGGTAGACTTAAAGTGTTGAAAGACACTAAAATGAAAAGTTCCAACTTCCACCACACCATCACATCACAAGGTAAAGTGAGCTACACTATTACAGGTAACATAATGCAAAAAGATATCACTTATAGGCCTAGGACTAGTCCAGACCAGTTTTCTCCGCGTAATCGCCATCTTATCAAAACACTAACCAATATGGGTTTAGTTGATCAGGTATAGCCATAATTCAAGTTCACAGTCTACTACAATAAAAACTAAACTGTCAAGCCTCGCCCAAGGCTAAAACTGTCCGCGGTAGCCGATGTGGCATGCTGGCCATGCCGGGATATTTATAGCAATGACGTCAGCGTCGGCCAATAGCTATCTGCTTAGCTAGTCCTGTCTAGCACAGCCAGTAACAGCAAGGGCTGCAAGGCCCAATGTCGCAATTATAAAGTAAGTAAGAAAGTAAGCTAAGTAAGTAAGATGACTTTAGGGGCGCAGTTTAACAGTTAGCCACAATGCGCCGCGCTTTCAACATCCGAACAAAAATGTCTTCAGCAGTCTTCAGTTTGTCTTAGATGAGCCGAAAATTGTTCCGAAAATTGTTCCGAAATGGCCATCTTGAAATCCACGCGACGCCGAACCGGAAGCCAGTGCAGCTCCTGTAGCTCCGGCGTTATGGTCACAGCGTCGAGCGCAGGAAACCAACCGCACAGCTGCATCTGCATTCTGTACAGACTGCAGCCGGCTCATTAGATCGTCGGTGATGCCGTAGAACATCGAGTTGCAGTAGTCCAGGCGACACGAAATAAACGCCTGGACCAGCGTCTTGACGGCGTCAGATGACATCGATTTGACGAGCGGTCGGAGCTGCCGGCTGCCGTAGATGGTAGTAGCCACGAGGCAACGCAGACAAATCTTTTCATTATCATATCACATTTTCATATATCTAATGTAGAACAAAAGGGAAAGAGAGTACACCTGTACATTGCCACCGCCAGGTTGATGATCCAAATAATCAAAGGTGCCACACTTTGACTTAGAGTTCTTTCCAAAATGAAGCACATGGTTTTCTATCTGCACATCAATAAATAGAAATTATTTTTTTCGAAAACACCTGTTTTGATCAAGAATAAAATTCAGAATTAAAAACAACGAAATAGAAGCGTAAAAATAAAGTTGTTAATAAAAAACTTTTAACAATAAAATTAAATACAAAAAAAATAGTTGCAATAATGTTGCTTTGGCTACATGAGAACAAATCATTATATATTAAATGTAGTGCAGAAAAGCCAAGGAATATACCTTTACATTGCCACCGCCAGGTTGATGATCCAAATAATCAAACGCGCCACACTTTGACTGAGTGTTTTCTCGGAAACGAAGTGCATGGTTTTCTATCTGCACATCAATATTATTATTATTATTATTACAAACGACAAATTTAACCTGCCGTAAGCAGAGCTTCAAAAACAGGTTACAAAAATTAATGTCCATAAGTTATGCAAACACGACCACGATAAGCAAATGCAGTTACAAAGTATATGATATTTTGAACAAATGGGATTTTAAACGTTTCTTAAAAACTGGCAGTGTCCTTGCTGAGGTGACGTTTGTCGGCAGACAGTTCCAAAGGCGTGGTGCAGCGACGCCAAAGGCGCTGTCTCCGGCTGTTGATAGCCGAGACTGGCGCACAATCAGTTTGTTCGACGCGGCCGACCTCAGTCGCGTTGTTGAGTCGTCATCCGCTGCGCACTGCAAATCGTCTGCCAGGTACTGAGGTGCTGTCTTGTTGCGGCACTTGAACACAAGAACGGCCAGTTGAAACTTGATTCGCTCGAGGACTCGCAGCCAGTGGAGTTCCTTGAACGGTGGAGTAACGCGGATGTTATTAAAATTTTGTTGCAGATACTTCATTTGAACAAAGACCAAACCCAAAATTAACAACTACGATACACAGGCGAAACAAAAATAAGTTCGTCAATAAAAATCAACGAGATTAAATGATGTGATGTATATTTGTCTATTGCACAATGCACACAGTTGACAAACCATAACTGAACACATCGAGATCAAAACTATTGAAACATTTAAAACAAAAGAGTTAAAAACCTTAATAGCACTGTTTGTACAACATGCGACTTATAATATTACAGTCCGATGGATAATTGTCATGAGTAAAAAGACAGAGGCCTAAAACTGTAATGCTGCGACGCTGTGCAAGGAGGTGGGAACAAGAATGGAGAACATGACAAATAAATACGCAAAAATAACATGCAATAACGTTGCTTTGAGTTTATGAAAACAAATCATCATATATTTAATGTAGAGCAGAAGGGCCAAAGAATATACCTTTACATTGCCACCGCCAGGTTGGTGATCCAAATAATCAAACGTGCCACATTTTGACTGCGAGTCCTTTCGGAAACGAAGCGCATGGTTTTCTATCTGCATATCAATAAATAGAAGTTATTTTTTTCGCAAAATACGTGTTTAGATCAAGAACGTCCAAACTCAAAATTAACAACTACGAGATACAAAAGTAAAAAAATAAGTTCGTCAATAAAAATACGTTTAACAATAAAATTAAATACAAAAAATACTTTCAATAATGTTGCTGCGGCTCCATGAGAACAAATCATTATATATATAATGTAGTGCAAAAGAGCCAAAGAAAATACCTTTTTATTGCCACCGCCAGGTTGATGATCCAAATAATCAAATGTGCCATACTTCGACTGAGCGTTTTCTTGAAAACGAAGCGCATGGTTTTCTATCTGCGCATCAATAAATAAAAAATTATTTTTTGCAGAATACTTATTTTGATCAAAAACGTGCAAACTCAAAATTAACAACTACGAGACACAAACAAAACGAAAATAAGTTCGCCAGTAAAAACTTTTAACTAAGAGATTGAATGATGTGATGTGTATTCGTTTATAGCACAATGTGCACGGTTGACAAACCGCAACAAAACATACCAAAAACAAAACTACTAAAACAATAAAAACACAAGAGTTAAAAGCTTAGTAGCACTGTTTATACAACATGCGAGTTAAAAATTACTTACAGGTCAAAAGATACGTAATTGTCATGAATAGGATGAGAGAGACTATGTGAGCGAGGTCTAAAACTGTATTGCTGCGACGCCGTAGAGGAAGACGGGAACACAGAGTAGAAAACATGAAAAAAATACGAAAAATAACATAAAAAATGTTGCATTCGTGTATGAGGACAAATCATCATATATCTAATGTAGAGGAGAAAGGCCAGAGAGTATACCTTTACATTGCCACCGCCAGGTTGGTGATCCAAATAATCAAACGTGCCACACTTCGACTGAGGGTTTTCTTGAAAACGATGCGCATGGTTTTCTATCTGCACATCAATAAATACACTGTGTCTCAAAAAACCACGCTATTTTTATTTTTTGAGTAACTCCGTGAAACATTGGCCAATTTTAATAATTTAAAAAACAACACCACGAAACAACTTGGCATACATAACTTTAGTTTTGATCACCTCATCTTAGTACTGTCGCCACACTACCTTGTGAAATTCGGAAGACGTAGTTTGGCCGTTTACGACAGTGAATTCATACTGGGTAGCGCGTGTGTCGGCTCAGAAATAACTAAATAAGTAGCAACAAACACGAGTAACAGTTATTATCTCTAAAAAAGTCACACGTCACATCACATCATCTTTATTACAGTATGTGCTCAAAATGTTCTCCTCCAGCACGAACGCAAACGGTGGACATTGACATGATGGTCGCCAACAGGGTGCAGCGCGTTCAGTAGCTGATGACCCAAAGCGGCTCACCCGCTGTTGATGCGTTATTTTACTTCGTCAACGTACAATCTTAAAACGGCTGTGATTAATTTTTTAATGAATTAAACATTTTCGATGATTTTGTAATCTCAATATTTTTTCTGAAACGATGCAGTATAAATTCATTGTTGATTATGGCCAAACTGTGACTTCTGCATTTTACAAGGTAGTGTAGTGACAATAATTAATGTGAGATGGCCAAAACTAATCGTTTATATCACGTTGTCTCACGATTTTGCACGCCAAAAAATTACTAAAATCGGCCAATGTTTCACGGAGTTATTCAAATAATAAAAGTGGCTCAGTCTCTTTTTGGGACATTGTGTAAAAGTTATTTTTCTGGCAAAATACTTGCTTTGGTCAAAATCCAATCTCAAACTTAACAAGCACGAGACACAAACGTAACAACAATAAGTTCATCATTGAGAAAAAACTTTTAACAATGAAATTAACCACATGGTTTTCTATCTGCATATCAATAAATAGTAGTTATTGTTATCGCAAAATACCTGTTTTGATCAAAAACGTCCAAAATCAGAATTAACAACTCAAGACAGAAACGAAAAAAAATAAGTTTCTCAATTAAAAAAACTGTTAATAGTAACTTCAAATACAAAAACAATAACTTGCAAACATGTTGCTTATTTTCTATGAGAACAAATTATCACATATCTAATGTAAAGCAGCAAGGTCAGAAAATATACCTTGACATTGCCACCGCCAGGTTGATGATCCAAATAATCGAACGTGCCACACTTCCACTGAGAGTTTTCTCGGAAACGAAGCGCATGGTTTTCTATCTGCATATCAATAAATAAAAGTTACTTTTTGCACATGCCTGCTTCGATCAAGAATTAAACTCAAAATTAACAACTACAAGACTTCATATATTAATCACATACGTCAAAAAATTTAGACACATAAAAACATAATAATTGTAAATGCAAATAAAACTATTTAATTTGTAATTCATTTAAATAATGACCAATTTGCGCGATATTTTTACCAGTTGTAGCTCAAACAATACTAATTCGAAATATTTGGACAAAATATGGCTGATACCTAAGTATTCTTCGCTAGTCGTGACGTAACGCTGACAACATAGTGTGCTGCGAGTACAAACTAGCTTGTTGCAACCGGTGCTGACAGATTTGCTGAATAGCTGCCCTGCGTCGATGGCGAACTTATGTGGTTTATTGATGACGAACTGTTGAAGTTTTAACATTGTAGCCACAAAAATGCCCAAAACGATCACTTTCACACACTTGTGGGGATAGCTTAACTTTTTCTTCTTTTAGCAAGACAGTGCACTAGCACACTCCGCTTACGAGATGGATAAGTTTTTGTATTGCAAGGCACCTGATATTATGCCTCCATATTGCTAAGTGCTGACACGATAAACATTTTTCATCAATAAACTAGAAATACGTTCTGTGGAACGAGATATCTGTCCCATTGCCACGCTATATAGCCTAGCAGTTGCGTATAAGGGAAGGAGTAGGTGCAAATAGGGCGCAATTATCTTTCACGGGGGCCAAGTTGTAGTCAATTTTGTCCCAAAATTCGTTGCCATGGCAACAGGGATCAGCAGGCGAGAAATTTAAATGACGCCATCGGATAGTCCGGGCCCGAAAAGAGGTGTAGGTAAAAACAACGCGCAATTATTTTTCACGCGGGCCGAGTTATAGTCAATTTTGTCCCAAAATTCGATGTCATGGCAACAGGGGTCGGCAGGGGAAAAATTTTAATGACACCATTGGATAGCCCGGGCCCAAAAATATGAGAGTAAATGCAAACAGCGCGCAATTATCTTTTTACGGGGACTGAATTATATCCCTTTGAAGTCACCATAGGTCGTAATGCAATTTTTTTTAAATTTGGGGTAAAATAGGGGAAGGAGTTATCAGATTTTTATCTCAAACAAAGCCGATCTTACTTTTCGGGCCCAAATCACTGTGCAAAATTCCAGCGAAATCGAATAAAAATTGCGGTCGTAGAAGTGTTTATAGGCAGACAAAATGTATTAAGCGCATTAAAGATCTTTTTGAGTATGCCCTATATAAATTTACACTTTACTTACTTACTACTTACTTACTTACTGACAGAATGACATAAGTGACTTTATAATCTGTCCCATGCTATGCTATAGCAATGGGACAGATAACCTGATAAAGTTCACAATCGAAGCAGGGTTGACAGAACCAGTTGAGACAAGCCAGTTTGTACTCACGACACATTATGGCATTAGATGACGACTAATAAAAATATTTAACCAACGGCCACATTTTGTTGAAATAATTTAAATTTGTATTTCTTCAGCTATATCTGGTAAACATTTCATGCAAATTGATTACCATTCGACTGAGTTATAAAAGAAAAAAGGTGCCTTTTTATGAAACACCGTGTATAGTGCCACGTTTTTATGGCCCACGGTGTATATTAAAACAGCCAAAAGTTATACAACGGACAAACACTCACAGAGTTACTGCAAAATCATTACATCTGTAAAACTGTACGGTACAGTGGCAACAATACTCCAGTATGGTACTTTCACAAAAAATAGGTCTACTGTTTTTCTGAAAACAAAAAAAACAAATACAGATAATAAAAAGTACAATGATAACAGAAATAACCTGTCCTAAACGACAGGTGGTGATTCATTATGTACACAGTGAATGAGTGAATAGTTTCTTAACGGCACATCAGCACAAAATGGGCTATTCAGTGCCATACGTGGTTAAAATTAGTTAAAAGCAGTTAATATATGTATTAAAAGCAAAGTTAAAATACTTTTCATGTACACAGCATTCCTGGTAGTGAAAACATCTGTTTAAGCCTAATATTGATACAATATGATACAATAATGAAAGATATTTGCACTGAAACACTAACACATTAACTGCCAGTTCAATCTAGCACCTAAACTAAAAGGAACTAAACGAGGTTTAAGTAAAAATAAAATAAAAAATTAAACAAAAGTACCGATAGGCAAAACATAAAAAAATAAAAAACGGTTACGGGAGAGCTAAAAACCCGAAATAAAAAAAACTAAAAAAATAGCGATAACTGAAACTGGAAACAAACTAAAACGAGCCGTAACTAAGTCCAAATATCAAACTTGTGTATCTAACACCCCGTTTACACGATCGAGCAAACATCGAGCAAACGTCGAGTAGACATCGAGCAAACAGTTCGTTCGGGATTGACCACGCACAGTACGCTGATGACACACAGTTGTACGTGGCACTGAAAGATGGAAGCTCGTCAGCTTTAACACAGTGCATCCAAGCACTTTACCACTGGCTGGATTGTAACGAACTGTGCCTGAATCCTGAAATCAGCACGTGTATTTTGAATACATTTGCTCGACGTTTGCTCGATCGTGTAAACGGAGTATAAATAACCACAGTACCTTTTTGCCGCCTCCACGCGGCGTGTGAGCAACAGAATCTGACGTTCCATAGTTTGAACACGAACGTGAACGTGAGCAAAAACTATCGCAGTAGAAAAGTGGGTGGTCTTCGTTGAAAATGTCATTTTTTGATCTTATCTACCAAAACGCATTAACGTTATATAGTGTATAAAGATAAACACTCACATGCAAAAATTGTGAAATGGTCTCATTATGCAAATACAATGGCGAAAATCCCTCAGCAAATGACTATAAGCATGTTTTTTTAGCAAGAAAACGACTAATATTGTCACTGGGATATAATATTTAAAATCACTGATTAACGCAAAATAATAGCGTTAAAAGCAAAGTTGGACGCGGGTCACTTTTTCTGGACCCGACCGGACCCACACACTCTGACCCAACCTGACCCGACCTACGGTCTGGAGCTGATGAGTGATCTGTGACCCGACCCGACCCGTAACAGTTATTTTAAGCTAAGAAGTCCAAAAATTGTACTGGGATTGTAGTCGATTAATTAATCACTAATTATCCACAGCTATAATGTACATATACGAGGACATACAATAAACTAAACCAGAGTCCAGAGTGTCAAACCTTGCACAAGGCCAAGTACTCAATATTCAGTACGCTTTGTAAGGAAACTTTTCGTTACAATACACTTCAGCACAAGGCTAAGTATTGCCCGCGAATAGCCGCAGTATCACGCACACAAAACAGGCACAAAAATCAGCGTTTTCTTTACCGTTGACCTATAATATACACTGTGTCTCAAAAAAACATCCCCGACATTTTTATTGTAACTTGAAAACCAATTATCAGATTTCGACAATTTCTGGTACGAATATTTCTGACACAACTTGCCATCAAATAATTATTTAGTCTCGCACCCCACCCAATGTATACTTCTACATTACCTAGGGAAAGCAGATCAAACGAAATGTGTTGAAATGAACAGAAAACCTGAAAAAAACATCCCCAACATTATCGATCGTAACTTGAAGAAAGATTAGCAGATTTAAATAATTTTAGGCAGAAATATTTTTTGACACAACTGGCTATTATACGAGTGTTTTAGTTTTCACCTCACCCACCGTCTGCTTCTGCACTACCTGGGGAAAGCAGACCAAGTATAACGGGTGTTAAAATGAATGAAAAAACGTCGATAAATTTTATCTATCCTAATCTGTGGGCCTCAACAGCCGGTCTATTACAAGGTTTAACTGTCATGCAACAGTGTGTCTACCAGACGAAGTTTAGGAATGTTTGTGAAGTCAAAAAGCGACTGGTACAGCCTGGATTGGTCTGCAGCAGAACTTTATGGATACTGCTGTCAATGAATGGAGAAAGCGTCTCCTTGCCCGTGTTCGCATAGTTGGCCAACACTTCAAGCAATTTTACTGCAGGCAGTTGAAAAATGGACAACTGGATGAAATGTCAGCCAAAGTGTCAGAAATGTGAACAAAATATGTTTTACGCGTTATGTTAATTAAGCAATCATATCACATTGGGTGAAAAAGTGATATTTCGCTGGTTGTGTTGTCTCCAGGTAGTGCAGAAACAAATGCTGGGTGAGGTAAAAAAAAACTGAATGGTCATTTGATAACAAGTTGTGTCAGGAATATTCGTACCAAACATTATCAAAATCTGATAATTGGTTTTCAAGTTACAATCAAAAATATCGGGGATGTTCTTTGAGACACAGTGTAGATATCAATACGCTTGTAGAGGTTGCAAAGGTAGGCGTACATGTTCGTCGACCTCACTTGCTGAAGTCATGATGACGAATGCATACTGAGAGAGTACAGCTAAGACAGTATACTGACTCTTATTTGCATATTAGTAGCTTAATTGTGGGCGACTACTGCAACTAGAACTAGAACCCCGCCGTCTTGGCGCCATGTCTGTGATACCTCGGCAGTTTGTAAAATGATCTTGTGTCGCTGGACACTGCCTCGATTGCCTTAATGTGGTCTCAGTGCTATCACGGCAAATCAGCAACCATTTATGGCCATCCAATGTGTGCACTACGTGAAAGGCAGTAGAGGCGCGTTAGATGCGTTTATGGTGTTGATGGGCTTCAAAAATTCACGTTCTAATTAACTACCTATTCAATTAGTTATTTACAAAACTCAAGTGTTTGGAGTAAGTGAATAAGTAAGTAAGTAAAACGTAAATTTATATAGAGCAATAGCTAAACTTACTTAATTCGACTGAGAAATAACGCATTTCAGAAATTTTGACCCAACCCGACCCGCCAAATTTGCCTTGAATGTGACCCGCAACCGAACCCGACCCGATTCGACCCGACCCGCGGGTCTACCCGACCCATGTCCATCCCTAGTTGAATTATTATCTGATGGCTACAATGACATATAGTTTATTGGCAGTTTCGTCAAAATTAATAAGAACTAAAATTTGTATCTTCTTAAGACGTTCGTTTGGTACGTGATCTATATGATCAAACGTTTCACACTGTGATTGTGCACGATTATGGGAACGAAAAGCGCGACTTTCAATCTACATACACAAGTTCAAGAAAGTGGTTTTTTTCGCAAAAAACATGTAATTTAGTATACACAAGATGATAAATAATAAAATACTAAAAAATCTTATATGTTAATCACACTTGCATTAAAGTGTTGCAGATAGAAAACTGAAATATCTTTTTGTCATTTACAAAAAATAAGTAATCAAAAAAGTTACAAGTAGTATGGTAATAGATAATAACAGTGGCTTTGCCGGCATATATGCCATTTGTATATGTATATGTATATATATAAGCATATATAAAGTGTATAAAAATCTTACAAAGCCAAATATCTACACTGTATCCAAAAAGTAGACCCCTAGACATCGCACAATGAAAATGTCAGATCTAAACGAATCCAAATAAAATTTCCGACATTCAAACTCCAATAAATTGCTAAAACGACTGCGAAATTTCGTTGAAAAATGTTATTTCTTAGCGGAGTTATTAATTGTTAAATATCAATAACAAAATATATTCGTCATTAATATAACGTTTATACATAACTAGACCTATATACTCGTATACTGAAGTCGCTCGATCGGAAGTGACGTTTGTTGACGCAATTAACTAAAACAATAAAATAAACAATCACAAAATAATATTTTCTGCAGCCAACCGTGTTTTACGAGTAACTAAATTGTTAAGACAAAAGAAGACTTTGGCTCCAAATAGTTTATTGCGGAGTTTCCCAGCAATCTGCGGACACTCAGAATTAAACAAACTGTTGCTGGATACGATTTGGAGTGACTTCACAAAAGTCGATGTAACTATTGTCTGTTTTTGCAATTAAAAAATATGGCACTCTATGGCCAATAAACGATGCACTTTTGATGTAAAATTTTACCAGAATCAGATTTGTTTGCTAAAGTTACGCAAATGTACACAGGAGTTTACTTATGAAACGCCATGTTGGTAATAAAGATATTTTGTTATCGATATTCAACAATTAATAACTTCACTAAAATAACATTTTTTAACAGAATTTGGTGGTCGCTTTAGCATTTTTTAAAAGAATTAAATAAACGACATTTTGTTTTAATCCGTTCGATAGCGAATAACGGCTTTTTATGTCATTCAAGATCAACGACTTTCCTCTCATCTGGCAGAGCGTATGCCACTTAATATTAGTAACTATAACCTTGGCCGTATCTCTGACCATTTCCGAGATATGGCAAGTTTTCCATTAAAACGCACATTTTTCTTACTCCCCATTCAACCCCCAAAAATACCAATTCAAACTATTGGAACAAAATATTGTTGTTAGTTAAATACTTTTTGCTAGTCGTGACGTAATGCTGACGTCATGCCGCGAATACGAACTGGCTTGTGGCAACCGGTGCTGACAGACTTGCTGAATAGTTGCCCTGCGTCGATGGCGAACTTTATCTGGTTCATTGATGACAAACTGCTGAAGTTTCAACATTTTAGCCACAAAACGCCCAAAACGATCACTTTCACACACTTATGGGGATAGCTTGACTTTTACACCTTCCAGCAAAACAGTGCAGAGCGCACCAGCACACACTGCTTGCGAGATCGTTGAGATTTTGGATTGCGAGACGCTTGATTTTATGGCTCCATGTTACTTACTGCTGGTACGATAAACATTTTTCATCAGCAAACCAGACAAAGATTACCATCGAAGCAGGATAGCTACTGACAGAACCAGTTGAGACAAGCCAATTTGTACTCACGACACATGTCATTATGACGTCAGCATTACATCACAACTAGCAAAAATATCTAATTAACGGTTATATTTTGTTCAAAATATTTTGAATCGATATTTTAACGCTGCTTCCTGTAAAAATTTCATGCAAACTGATTAACATTTGACTAACTTATAAAACAAAACAAAAGGGTGCCTTTTATGAAACAACGTGTATGCATTTGAACAGCTACCATTTAGACGTACGCAAATAACATTTAACTCATTTTATGCCTCATTTTTGGTATAACACACAAATAAAGTAAAACATAACTGTACAGTCGTGATGTGCAGTTACTGCTGAACACACCAATATAGCTTTTATTACTGTACGGTCAGAAAAGCAACAACATTAACTGAATTACATCCTAGATTTTAACTTCGTTTTATCGAAATTTACAAAAGTGCACTTAACCAGTTATTAGACGGATGCTAAAAATGACACATATGAACAGTTCAAATATAAAGCCAAAGTTATACCTTTTTATCACTGCCAGCTGGAATGTGATCAATATAATCAAATGTTCCGCATTTCGAGTGTGCACGATCACGAAAATGTGACGCAAAAGATTCAATCTACACACCACAGTAATGTTGCAGTCAAATTAAGTTACAGTTAGTGTAACTTGCGCAGGCGGGTGTTAAAGTAGGGTACCCCTCTAAAAAGTGGTTATTTATGCGCTGTTCGCTTGCCTAGCATGAAAGTGGTTTCAGATAGACACAAACATGCTGCTTATCATAACAAGCACTGGTGACGAGCTTCTTAAAAATGTCAACATCGATGACCTTGAATGACCTTAAGCCCTAAAAAGAAGGTTTCCGTGATTTTTGGGTGATTTTTCGATGCAGATGTAAATTGATCATCATTTCAGTAACTTATAAAAACGCAAAAAAGTTCTTTTTGTGAAACGCCATGTATACGCAATACGTCTGATGCTTCAAATTTACTGATGTTAAAATCACATAAATGAACAGTTTAATCAAACAAAAAGCCAATATTATACCTTCTTATCACCGCCACCTGGAATGTGATCAATATAATCAAATGTTCCGCATTTCGAGCATGCACGATCGCGAAAATGTAACGCATAAGATTCAATCTACACACCGCAGTAATGTTGCAGTCAAATTAAGTTACAGTTATTTTTGTCCAATTTAAATATTGCAAAAAAAACAACAAAACGATAAAAACTCCTCTACAAA
>Ga0209454_1001247_pt1 | contig 15511 bp, 12 predicted proteins | sample WorMetHERISLAND1_2_FD_187400 | JGI IMG/M metagenome (GOLD analysis project Ga0209454, IMG submission 187400) | Marine gutless worms symbiont microbial communities from Max Planck institute for Marine Microbiology, Germany - Olavius geniculatus... | ecosystem: Host-associated > Annelida >...
AGGCACTTCCTTGTGCAGAACTGTGTCATTTGACGTATTAAGCGTAAAGTTGAAGAACCAAAAGAGTGTAGTAAATTTTGAACAAGAGGGGTGTATATTTCACCTATATGGGGAGCAAAAACCCTTGGGTGGATTGAGTCCAAATTTTTTTGGTGGTAGGCGTCCACGACGTAATCACGCCATTCAAATTTGGTGACGATCAGTTTAAGGGTTTTAGGTTGGCTGAGGGTCAAAGTTTGCCTATTCCCATAGACTTTGAAGGTCGTCCTTACAACACTCACACTACCGTGTGAGGTGTGATACAGGGACTTATTGGCTAAAAATCACAAATTCCCCCCTCTCATTTAGCACCCTTGTTCGGGGTGACTGCTTTCGAATTTCATGAAAAAGCTTTACGGATCCTGAAACTAGCGTCTTCCAGGCAGCCGAAGGTGAAAATTTGGTGATCCTAGCTTGCACCGTTTTTGACTGATCCACCCGTGTGACAGACAGACCGATGGACAGACCGACGGACAGACAGCTTAAAAATTAAATAAACAATGCACTCACTTTTCTCGGTCAACGAAGTTCACCAGCTCACCATTAGCTATGTTAAAAACCACACACATGTTCAATTAAAACTACTAATAACAACAACATCTAAGAAAATAGCACTGTAATGACATTATGATACCTGGTACGTTAAACTAAGTTTACAACTTCACATCTTAAAAGACTAGATTTTTTTCTTCCCATAATCAACCAATAACATGTAACATATGTCATTTCATTGTACTGAAATTTCACTATCAACAAATGCTCTGAACAAATGCCTGCTGTAGCTATAGCTGCTAATGCTAATGATATTACAAAATACAAATAATCTTTTGACTTATTCAGAGTTACACCAGGCTATTTTTGTTTCTGCAAAATAAACATTATGAAGTTGTATGAGCTGATGACTTGACAGATCAGATGCCATTTCTCAGATCCTGACATCCAACTGACAGAGCTTCGAAGCATCGCAAGAATATAACGATTCCACAAGAACGACTACCAAGGTAATTATCAGTACATGTATTTATAATTCAGTAAACTGACGTTTCAGTCGTGTCTGAATTATTTCTGGCAACCACTCAAATGGAAAGCTAAACGAACGTACTGTTGGAGAGAATGTACTGGACGATGTCAACGTGACCGAGGATTGCAGCATGGTGCAAAGGCGTCAGACCGAACTGATCAATCTGTAGCAAATTGCCTCCACTTGACACAGCTGCTGCCACCTGGTGATTAACAACACAAACTCACATCACATTAACGGTTTTTAGCAGGCATCACTTAGAGCACCACTAATGACAGGTATTGCAACAGATGAGGTCTGTCTGTATGTCCATCTGTCATAGTCTTGCAACCTGCGATAGCTGCTGGATGGAATGAAATGTCAGAAACAGTCATAAGTCCAAGATAACACTGTATTAGACCGGGGGCCAGAAAGGCAGATTTAGGGATCGAAACCCCAGTAAAAATTTGCATGGCAAATTGTTGCTACAGTGTTACAAACACAAAATGAATACATCTTAGCCAACAGCACCATCACTGACCCAATACAACTTTAGCTTATACCAAAATAAAACATTCACAGTAACGCCAGTAGCCAGTTCCAAATGACTTTGATCCCTCAGCCAAAGTGTACAAATTCAATTATTTTCCTAAATTCATAACTACTGTGAAATAAAAAATTTAAAAAAACAACAGCAGCAAATGCAAGAAGTACTTCGCGATGCTCTTACTTTGTCCAGGCTACCATTGTAACATGCAGCTATCAACCCTACAAACATTAATATCACAATGTTAACAAATGTAAATGTAAAATAATAGCAGTTGACCACAGCAATCTAAAGATAACCACCATCAGGGAAGTCCCTAAATAAAATCAGGATAATGTGATCGCAATTTCTGTATTTCTTTGCTTTATAACGAATAACAAAAACTCTGCATTTTTCCGTTTTTCGTGCTTTTGCCATTCTCAGATTAAATTTTTCACAGTTGCCTTGCCTTGCTTTGGTCCTTCCTCATGACTGAGGATGTCGCCGACACGGACACCAAGGCACTCCATCTGTTTCGGTCACATGCACATTGAACACACTCCGCCACTCACGCAGAAGTCCACTGCTTGATATCATCTGTCCAGCGTCTTCTAGGTCTGCCTCGATGTCTATTCCCGGCGATGGTGCCATGCAGCACATGCGTACATAAATTGTCCGCTCTTACAGCATGGCCAAAATATTGCAACTTCCTTCTCTTGACCTCTGCCAGGAAGCAACGTGTCAATTGCAACTCTTCCAGTATTGAGTTGTTGGTTCTATGCTCCGTCCAACTGATTTGCATCATCCTTCGATACATGTCCATTTTGAATCTTCTGCTGTCTGTTCACTCTACTGCTTTAATTGTCCAGGATTCACACGGTACGTACATTGCCACGGTCCAAACCAATGTTTGCATAAGTCTGCTTTTTAGCTGAAAGTTCAATCAGCAGTCTTTCCACAGACTCATTAGTGACTTAGCTGCAGATCTGGCCATGGCTGGTTTTGCTGTTATTTCCACTCTGCAGTCACACATATCCGACATAATGCTACCCAAGTAATGAAATGACTTCACTTGCTCTAAGGAGACACTGTCACACTTAACTAGAGCTGTAGTTGCCTTGGCTGACGCCACCAATACTTTGGTTTTCTTTGTGCTGATCTCTAATCCTTTCTCTCGAGAAACAGTACTCAGCTTGTCAATCAACATTCTGTAATGCTTCTTCTGATGTTGCAATAAACACTATATCATCTGCACACCGTAGATTGTTTATTGTGAGACCATATATTGTGACACCAATCCAGGTAAATTCGTCAACCGACTCCCTCATGACATATTCCGAATAACAGTTAAATGACAGAGGCGAGATTAGGCATCCTTGTCTAACACCTCTGCCAATCTTGAACCAATCAGTTAACTAATTAAAATGAAACTATGAAACACAAATTAGCCACTGTAGACACAAACATAAAAATCAGAGGTGCTTCTTTGTTTTCAAATTCCCATATTTCTGTAATATTCACTTTAAATGCAGTTACAATAACTGTTACAATTTACATGCTTTCTGTCACAAAATTCTGATATTTACGAGGTATAAAATTAAATCATTATTATTACTAATTCAAATATTTTTGACATTGCTTAAAAGATGCAGAAAAATCTAACTAATCAGCATCAACAGTAACACAGTACTACAACATTCTAGAAGCGATCGCACAGTACAGTGCCAACACGTAGTCGCAGTAGGCCTATATCACCACTACTTTTAACTATAACCATCATAGATATTGAAAAACCAGAAAAAAACTAAATTCCTACTTTTCTGTGGGGATGAGACATCATGCCTAGCACAGGAAGCTGCTCCATGTGCCATCTCAGATGAACTAAAACACCGCACAACACAAACTGACAAACAGTTCTGCACAACGACTGATCCCCACCTAATAAGTTCATTCTGTACTAATAATTTCAATAAAAGAAATCAAACGCCCACATTTGACATTGGCACTGGCAAATCATTTTGATTCCCAAGGATCACCTAACACAAATTCATGCAAGATATACAAAGTGCAATGTCTCCCACACCATCTAATGACAGTAGCAGCATGAAAGCAGTAATGTGACATAAGTCATCAGTAATTAAGAATATCTGATGAGCAAATAGAGCAAATAACACATGCATGTCTAAAATGTAATGATTCTGCTAAAATCAGTTACGACCTACGAAAACAAAAATGTTTTGACGAGCTGTTTATAACTAGCCGCTGATGATCAAAGATGCAAAAAATGTTCAAATCAAAAGTATACTTACTGAGAAGTTTTTGACGTGGCAGCAATGTTACGCTTTGCATTGGTGCGATGCAGCGGACGATGACCAGAGCCAGAAATATCGGAAATTCCCCAGATCATCGAAGATTGATCTGTTGATGTATTATCATAATCTGTGTGATGATTCAAGTGTTGATCCGGCTGAACTGAGATGACGTTTGAGCTAGCAGCTGCATCAGCTTGGTTTACCTCCACGTATACAATAAACAGCTCCTCTGAGAAAATGTCCGTAGCATAGTGCAGATGCTCATGCGCTTGGTCGATGCGGAAAAACCGTTCCGCAGTAGTCGCTGCAAACAACACAGTATCCAAGTTGGCTTGAAAGTGCTCTCATTTACAATAGTCAAGAAACTGAAATAAGGTAAGGTCTAGTATGCTTCACTGTTCTACTGGGCTAGTGTGTTGTGCATAAAATGGGAAGAAGAATATCAGTGCCATTCTGGTGAATCTACAGACGTCTGAAACGACTTGTAAGGTTATGTCAATATGTAGAAAGTTCCTCATATCTTCGGGCCATCTGCCTCCCAGCAAAGATACTGCCTGATAGACTCATCACAGCAACAACCACAGCCATATAGTTAAAATACTGGATCGTTGGAACAGCGGCCATTCAGAGCAGTGGATCACATTTTCACAATCCGCATTACAAACAGTCAATAGCATCATCCACATCAATCACGTAGACTAAGATAAAGTAGTTTCAATGATCTCAACAACTTGCACACATCAGAGTTAACCTAAATTAAACCACAAGAATATGAATACTTACAGTCGACAAAACACCAGTTCCTCAGTACATGCGGCAACAACCAATCCTCTTGACCAGATGCATTCTACGCACATGCCAACCATTCTTATAGTGAAGATGGTGTAAAAACAGTGAGTGACTTCACAAAAAAATCAAAATTATGCCAGCATAGCTCCAAGTATAGAGTTTGTCTCTAAAAAAGTAAACTTACCATAACTGTCAGAGCAGATTTTTTATAAGACAGATGCACGTCCTGTAACCCATCAAACAGCATCTAAGCACTGAAGAATTATTATTCAGAATCACACTAACTCATTTGAAGCAGCAATAATAACAAATTACAACTTCCTCTAACCGCAAAATAAATATGTCTAAAATAAAGCAAATAAAATGACTGAAAACTAACAAAAAAACACACAGATTAAAAAAAACTAGAGCTAAAAACAACTCATCTTCGACAGTACTTCTTAGGAAGATGACCATTCACAAAATACGAGAAAATACACAAATGCCAAAAGTAAACACATAAAATGGCAGAAAATTCAGTGAGGAATTGCTTATTCATTCAGCATAGTTATGAAGAAATCTTACACTCCATGTGCCAAACTAATGTGTAAAATGTGCAAAGAAGAAAATGAGCATATCAATCAATATACCATAATGAGTTGATCAATGTCAGATCTGACTTGTGACAGGTCTGCATTAGGCTCAACCTCCAACCGACCAATCAGTCTCGCTGAAACATCACAATAACAACAAAAAAGCATATCTCATCATTCTGAAACAACCAACTTGTCCGTGATTGGTGAAAGGTGAAAAGTCCAGTACTTGCTATAGCACTTCTTACACGAGATGGCCAGAAGAGCGCTTTTACGATCTCGGAATTGGCAGCTGATTGGCATAAGCTTATGACACCACAGCGCACTGTGCAGCCATCCACTGCCCATAGCACTTGTTTTTATCTTACGTCTGCACCAGTCAACCATCACGTGTCTACCATACGATGCATACATACCTTCAACATACTGAAGTTGGTACGTATTCCGAAAAAGAACATAACTACGTACATGTTTGTCGCAGCAGTTGTTTGTCATAATGCAGTGACTCGTATGCTTTGGAACTGATGCAGTAGATCTTTGACTCCAGTCTCTGCACTAGCTTCACACTGCGATGTTGCTGCAGCTGGCCAGCTGTCAGCCTTACAGAGCACATAAGTGCACACAATACAATACACATTTACACACCGTGAGTTCTAATGCTTTGTAGGACCGATGCTAGCAAAAAAAACAAACAGGAACGTTTTAAAACAGAGTTTAAAAGCATCTACAGAGAGACAGAGAAAGAGACAGATCTCTCAGATGGTCAGACATCTGGCAAAATGTTGGCTTGCTACACGATAAGCTATACAGCAAACTTTGTTGTCAGGCAGCATGTCTTTGGCAAGAGACTTTGCAACTTCCATCTTCCTTCCCCTCCCACCCTTCCCTTCCATTGGTATACAGCACGTGGACAAAACATTAAATATCACTGAAAAAATGTAATACACAAATATCCAAGACAGATTTACATGCTGTTTTTAGATTCACCTCAGATATATCTCAGCTATTTCTACAGCGGTTACTTTTAACTCAACAGCGTTTACTGTTTATTTTCTATATGTGTTCTCATGCTACTGCTGGCATAACTAACGATATGATGTATGATGACTTCAGCCGATGGTAGTAAATAATGAAGTAAGTCATACTCGGGAGAATCAGGCGTTGACGCCGAGACACTGAGACGTCGTTTAGCTCGCAGTATCATGGTGGCCTGGCTGCGGTGAGTAATGTGAATGACTGAAGCTGGCAGCCTGCACGGCTCTCCATCGACCTGCACTGGAATCTGCTTTGACGTCTCTATACGAGCACGGCAACACTGGGTCAGTCGGACCCCGCCGTGAGCACCGATTTGTAATCCCGCCTGAATCAAGAACCACAGTGATTGATATCACTCCCAACAGAGTCAGTAATAGTACAGACAAGAGTTTCAAACTTTGTTGAGTCGAGTTTCAAGCTTTAAATTTAATCCTAATGCTAACCTAATGCCACTCAAAGCCTAATTGAGTACCACAACTCAACCATTTTTAGCTAAAAACTGCTGAGTGCCGGTACTGAACGTTCAATATATTGTTGAGTTTTGCAACTCAATGATGCATCAAACATCAAGTTCCGAAAACTCAAAAATCAACTCGACAATTTTATATCCTCTATGAATAGTACAGAATGGTGAAAGAAATGACACTGGGTTAGTTGAACTCTGCTGTAAGCTCTGATCTGTAACCCCACCTGGAACAAAGCACCATGGTGATTGATATCACTATCACTAGGGTCAATGATGGTACAGATCTATGAATATACAATGGTAACAGACATGACACTGGGTGGGGTCAGTCAAACTCCAACGTGAGCACTGATCTGTAGCACCACCTGGAATGAAATGCTATGATCACTATGATTATTAAGGCTGCACACATTTTTAGAAATAATTAACTGACTAATCATTGAGCGACTACAAAAAATCAATTAACATTTATTAATTTTGATTAACTTTCAGGGATTATCTGATTAAAAAATGTTAATGACATTGACATTATCGTTGCTAGTAACAGTCAATGTGAATGTCCATAGTGAGCACGAATCTGTAACTCTGCCTGCACCACGTAACAATACCGGCATGACATTCACCGTCACCACCATTACCAGTTCAACAATCCCTGGTCAACTCAGCCTGGCCATCCCTCCATGAGATAGAGGGATGGCCTCCCATCCATCCCTCTATCCCTGCATAATGAGTACCAGCGAAAGGCAGTACATAGCTGTAGGCCAACAAAACAGAGATCAGTGTCACCCTATGGGTGTTAAGACTAGAAAAGAACTTTTTTACCAATACCAGCAGGCATAATACTACTAGTCCATGTCAGTGTAAACAGCGAGAACAGCCCCAAATGCACTGTATACATCATACGGTGAAAAGAAAAATAACTATTTAAGTAATCACTTAAGAACTGAGGTGAAGTGTAGATCGGGAACATATGCATATGTCTCAGTAGTGAGTTCACAGAGACCAGCAGACAGTGGGGGTTAATGACTGAATCGACCAACCAATGAAGCGGTCGTGAAGCCAATCACTTCCAAGAAACGGTCATCAATGCGCTGACGTAGAAACGATGCAGACGAAGTCCCTGAACCCCACGGTGTTGTTCCAGCTGCATATCTGTACACATTTACAACAAAACACCTTCGTGTCCATCTAACAAAGAATAATTGTTATTCACCATGATTAAAAGTGGTTACTACAAATCTATCCCAAGTTTTAACCATGCATTACGATTCCATGTTTTAATGCACGCACAACGCTTTGATATTTTAGTAAATTTTTTTAGCAAACTACCAGGTACGTCAATTCTTCTCTTACTTGCATTACTGGTGTATTAAATAATCACTGTAGTTTATAGCAACTCTTTCTCTCTTTCTAGCTATTTGAATTAACAGCTGTACAATGATAAAGATAGCAACGTGGAGTAAGTGTACTTGGGTATGTTGAGAAAGAGAAGACAGTGAAACTTCAGTTCACGAACTCTTGCGGTGAAGTCCTGCCCATCGCACTGCACAAAGCAAATGCCGAGCCATAAACTTACTAGTCAGAACAGATTAATATTTGCATTTGTAATTTACCCACAACATATTTCCAACTCTCTCCAGGTTAGGCCAAATTCCTTGCAAGATGTTTGATGCAAAAATATAAAATATAAACATGGAAATTACTATCAACTGATTTATGTGAGAAAGTTCTTGCAAAAACAACTTACTTCTAGTGATATGTGTTCCGAGAGATCTTTCCAGGTTCGTTTCAGAATATCTTTACCACCGACCTTAATGCAATCAATAACATATGCCACAAAATACACCATCAGCAATCCAAGATGGGAGACAATAAAAGACATATTTCCATATGATCATTTTATGCTCGCATTTCAAGTCTGAATTAGCCAAAAAAGCAAGGTTTACAGCAAAGAAACAAGTACTTTCGAGGCACTAGTGCTCTACCTACATGCACTGTAGCTATTGTAACTGTGCCTGTGGGCAAAATTAGGCATTACCTCACCATTACTCACCGTTATACTGTTTGTACAGGCAAAGTTTCAACCTCAGCTCTGTTGCAGTCCCTAAGGCACCAGTTAACAAATGCTCAGTTACAGCAAAAATCATCCAGCCATCCGCAGAATTAATTACATATAACTACATTTGACCCCACATAACCTCTGCTGCACTGATGAAAATTACTTCTAAACATTCGCAGACTGCAAAAGAAACAGTCACAAACCAAGCAGACATTGCTGTCATGCAGTAAAGCATCAAAACACTCAAGACTAATAAAACATATAATCATATCTGTACAAAGCAATGACATATTAAAGATAACGTACAACCAAAGACAGTATTCATGTTTAATGAACAAAATAACTCACGCTGGCGTAGTACATTTTGTTCCAAAAGCGACTGTGAAATTTCTCTGGATTGGCCTCTGAAGCATACACAACACAACATCAATGCTAAAAGTTCAGTACTAATAGGGAATAACTCTGGACAAACTAAGTAAATGAACAAACTAAAATGCTTAAAAGAGTATATACTATATAAATATGCAAAAATAGCATACAGCAAAAGTCAGCTGGTACTCTAGTTCAATTAATACCAATATTCAGCACCTTCAATCCACTAGGTAAGTGTGCTGACTGAGCTGATAATCATGAAAACTAAGCTGACCGCTACACATAACTTGCCGTGTCTTCCCTGGCCTCATTAAATAAATACAAAACTATCAAACTTTGATCAAGGCTCAGTACTGCATGTGGGTAGCCCACTATAATACACATAAAAAGCCCATGCGACCTTGACTATCGACCTGTGACCTCAAAATTCAACAGAGTTCTAGAAGTTTTCAAGATACGTGTTCACATAAAATTTAATCAAGCTAAGTGCAGTGGCTCATGAGTTAATGTGTTGAGGAAGAAAAAAAAACAAAAAAAAATGCGATAATGCTCAGAGCAATATTAAATGTACCATTTATTCCGTGGGGAGTACTAACATTTACAGACAGAGAATGATGCTAGTCATTAAGCGCGTCCAACAACGTAGCGGCTATGAGATTTCGGCTGCGATACGCTGTGAGCCGCTACAAATTTTCATCAGACAACAATCTTTGCCGGCTAGCACAGACGAACGCGACGTCATATTTGTCCACTAAAGATGGCTGCTGGTGGTTGAAATTGATGAATTTCCAGTAAAAATAGTAATAACGTAAATGATTTTGCGTTAATGTTATTTTATACCCTATGGTACCACATTTAGATAAGTGATTTTTTAACTTTCATCCAAAAATTGATACGTTCAGAATACCGGATGTTGGCCTAAACTATAACGTAGCATAAAATTTTTATTCTACAATATTCTCATAGCAGTTTTTGCCGTAGCCAAGTGTCCAGTAGCGTAGCAGCAATGAGCCGCTCGTAGCCGCTACGTTGCCGGACGTGCCTATTATGTGTGACTTGATAGCGTAGTGGTTAGCAGGTGGCACCCAATGATCTTGAGGTCAAGGGTTTGACTCCTGACCAGTCCACTATTAGCTAACTACCCTGGGCAAGTTGTTCACACACCGCAGCCCATCAACGTGATGCCCCAGTTTGGAGGCTCTGCCAACTAAGCAGTAATCAAATCAAATATAAAATTAGTACCTCGTGACTGGTGAAACTCGAGTGTTACGTGAGCATCGGCACCGAGACTGAAGTAATTGTTCATGACGTCGATCGGCAGCAGTGCGTCACTGCTGCTTTCATCCTGAGATGCTGCATCCGACACGGATGACATTGAACCAGTCAACCGTGACGACACTTGCAAACTCCACCTACCAACCAACACACAATGTGCTATCATTCTGTAAAAGACTACAATAATGTGAATAAGAATATATCAATAAACTGACATGGACTTCTGTAAAATGCGATCACATCGGAGCTTTACAGGCCCTAACGGTCATAGATGACGTGGGACACCGTCAATCAAACCCTTCTGCTTATCCAAGAAAATTATCTTGAAGCAAAGACACTAATAAACCTGAAATGATTTATTCAGCCTACCTGGGGATTGTATCCAGGCCTTGGTCTGTCTCCATCCATTTCGTCGCAATTCACTCTTTTGCAGACACAAATTGCAAAAAAATCACTTAAAAATAATATTTTTGGGGTTCAAGGTCATTCAAGGTCATCGATGTTGACATTTTTAAGAAGCTTGTCGCCAGTGCTTGTTATGATAAGCAGCATGTCTGTGCCTATCTGCAACCATTTTCATGCTAGACAAGACAACAGCAGATAAATAAACACTTTTTAGAAGGGTACCCCATTTTGACACCTAAGAGGTCTGAACTTGGACTGCTGAAATCTACATTCAATGCTGAAAATTTCATATGCAAGTTGTCTTGGTCTATCTCTAGCCATTTCACCACAATTCACTCTTGAAATGCGTGTCGCAGCCCAAAATCGCGAAAAATTCACTAAAACCCCCTATTTTGAAAGTTCAAGGTCATTCAGGGTCATAGATGTTGACATTTCTAAAAAGCTCGTTGCCAGTGCTTGTTATGATAAGCAGCATGTCTGTGCCTATCTGCAACCATTTTCATGTTAGACGAGCCAATAGCGGTAGAATAACGTCTTTTTAGGAGGGGTGTCCCTGTTTCGCCCCCTCGTTCGTGGGGACCCCTTTCACCCAGCGGCATGAAATTTTGTCACAAAATACTAGAGACACTAAGCTATCATATAATAAAAACCTGAAGTCTCTATCTCTACTGGTTTTAAAACGGTACCGGGTCGTGACGGACGGACAGACGGACAGATAGACAGAATTACCATAGCTAATACGTGCTATAGCTAGCTAGCTAGCTCTTGTGTGTAAAAATGACATTTTGAAGGAACAAGCAAAGAGCATTATTGAACAACTATTAAACAACAATAGCAGCAACCTATCCAGGTTGATGAGAGATCCGTCTTCCACAGCAGATAATATTTTGCCCAGCGGTTCATCAGTATAACCCTACAATCACACATCAGTGAATAATGCCATTATTACACAAAAACAGATGACATAAACATTTAAGCATCATCAACAAACGATGACTATAATTAGATATTAATCAACTGCCAAGAATGTCGGCTGCCTATTTCCTGGTCTTCTATGTACATATTGTTATGAAAGAAAGAAAAAGGGTGCCAGCAATAAGCAGACAGTAGTGATGTAATTTCAGGATACAGTGGATGCAGTAGAGAACAAGAACATGAAATTAGCAGTTCTTCGACATCATGGAAAACTGCACTGAGGATAGTAATCACTTCTGATTTTTAAATCAATCCTAGCGCTAGTATGAAATTACATTTACTGGAAGAAAGACGTTATGTTTTCCCTTATCTCTGTTTGTCTGCCTGCAAGATTATGCATATAGTTATGTATGGATTTTTAATGATTACATTTTTAGATGGGTGGGTGCCTGGGTGGCGCCTAAGTAACAGTCAAGTAGAAACGGTATCACACAGTTTCAGCAATCATTTTGATTCTCTCGAAAAGATTTCTGATCTCAGCCCGTGTCTTTGTGGCAAACAATTCTGATGAATTCATGCAGCCTATCAGTCACTGTTTCCAACTATAAGCAAATTACATAGCCGTCATAACTGGCTACATTATGCATCTTGCCCGTCCATCTGTCTGTCCATCTCATACGGGATCCTAACCTGAAAATGAGAAGGCTGCAAAACCTCTGCAAAACCTAAATTGGTGTGAATGTTCCACGAGATAGAAGTAACTGGCATGCCAATTTTCTACCTGAAAGGTCAAAGGTTAAAAGGATGGTGACACAGTATATTAGCACTGGACAAACACAGTTTTCTACTGAGTTAGTGCTTCAGCCTATGATACAGCAGACGACAGTCAGAAGAAAAAATGCAAAAAGTGTACTACTAAACAGTCGACAAGCAACTGGGCTTTCCCGGTTGTCGGGCCATGGATGTGGACTGACTTGCCAGACAACGTGATGTCTGCCGAGTCATTATTCACTTTCCATCAGTGACTTGATATGCATCTTTTCACAAAATCCTTTGCCTGACTATTTACTATACTAGACTCCATCCAATCTGTCTCTAGTGGACTTAGCAGTAGTTTGTTTTACTTTGGCCACTTTAAATCTGGATTAATTGACTGATACTCACGCCACCCCAGTTGAGTGTTCTAGCGAGGTCATTGCCCGTGCCAAGTGGCAGAACAGCAACTGGTGGGTGTGGCTTAATACCCAAGCTGTCAATCACAGACAGAACCCAACCAGCCGTGCCATCTCCACCACAGACCAGGATCCGCAGATTTGCCAGCTTGCCATACAACTCCAGCCTGAAGCACAGCACAAATTCCCTAATAATAATAATTATTATTATTACTCAGAAAGATGACAGTTTCGTACATACAGTGCTTGTCATTGATAACTGGGTGACAATAGAACAAAAGCCTGTAAAAATACTGCTTAAGTTCGTAAATCAGGCTAAATGTTATGTAATATAAGCACTTGTGACACACAAGTGTCAACCAAAAAAATGACCTCCCATCGGACATTACTTCTGCACCTTCACTGTTGGTCTTCAAGCAGCATCTTATGACTTTTCTCTTCCATCAGTCATACCCGGAACCTACTCATTTGATACCGACACTTGGGTGGTCCTATACAGGTCATGCTAAATCCCTCCATGATAATGATGATGATGACACGGTACTGAAAAGCATGCTAACACACCCAGCCTGAGGTCCGTTGTTGGTAAGATCAAACACTTGTCGAGGGTTGAGCAGCCACTGTAGCTTCTGCATCAGCCGCAAGCCCTGGTTGCCACCGCTGCGTGGGTTCACAAACACAAGCAGCGGTCGAGAGCTGGGGTTGGGAATCGGCTTAACAACGAACGACCCCCGACTACCCGTGCCACCAGTGCCGGCACCCAGAGACCCAATGACCGAGTCATCTCCGCTGGACAGACTTGACTCACGACGTCTGGAGCCGCCAGAACGACGCCGCTTCCGCACCGACGACTTGAACAAACCCTGCATAAAAACAGCACAGCGTTACAGTAATACAGTTCATTAATACATCTTGCACGTCAGTCAATGCATAATCATGGCAGCATTACGATGATACAGTCGACAGATAAACACTGCATGTAATCAAGTCTTTACTACTTGGATGGGTAACTGTCTGCAGACAGACAGATATATAACCAACCACCCAGATCCTTAACTAAAAATCTTCCCATGTTCAAGGTTTTTATTAAAACTTTCTGTATTACCTGTACTTCTTTTAAACAGAAACGTCTCACCTTTACTGAATGTCATGTAATAACGCATAAATAAGTACAAATGCACAAAGTAAATTTTTTTTAAAATTGCAAAACTGTATAGCATTCAAAAGCTGAACATCTGCTTGGTGTGAAACAAAATGTATAAAAATTCACTATTCACTTGAACTTGATGAAGTTGTGTTAGACAAAGCGGACTTGATTTCCAAGACACGAACTGCAATGGACAAAGATGGAGGCAACGCCGGTTATTTAAACATCAATAAATCAACAAATCACAAAATTAGCATTATTTTGTTAATGACTTCACATAGCTTATTTGCACTAGAAACAAATAAATGTCACACTTTTCTGGTGAGTTTGATGATCCAGTGTGGTGGAACGATAAGGTTGGCATGCTGGCCCAGTGTACACAGCTCTTCGATGCGGTCCTTCGTGAAACAGCCAAACTTTGTGTGATAAGCTGTCTTGCACCACGAACAACTGATTGCAACTATCTCCTACACAGTAGCAATAACATACACTCAGTCTATGTTGCCATGTGTGCTCAAGTCTGCAAATCATTACATCCAAAAAAAGTAAAATATTATGAATTGACATTACTACGTCAGCACGAATTAATGACCAATAACAGAAATGATCATTAAAAACCCTGAAGGCTGAAAAAATCATTTTTAAACATCTGATTAAAATCAAATCACTAAGGAAAGCCACATGAACAACTTTCAATCATCTTTTCTCCAGAAAAAATAAACATTTTTAATAGTTTAACAATAAGTTCAGATGAATAACACTCAACAACTGCATCTCAGTGTAATGGTGACAGCTATTAGCTGAATAACCTGAATAACTGACAAAGCTTATAAACGAATATGTATGTACTAATAAAAAGTTACCTTTCCCTGCATTTTTTGTTTAACAATTCTAACTTTCTTCAGTTACTCAGGGTTATGTACTAATGCTTGAAGATCTCTCAGAAATAAGTCAATACAAAATCAATCAGTGTTCATTAATTTGCAGAAAGATCATTCTACACATTCAAACATAACTTCATCTTCATAGAGTCAACAGCAAATCACACACACCTGACTCTGAAATGAGAACCTTTGTGGAAACCCCTGAAGCAGACAAAAATCACAACAGTTAATGTGAATTCCACACACCTATTTAAAACAGTAACTAATCACACATATTAAAATATATAAAAACGTAAAATAATATATGAAAGATCAGACTTGTAGTACTCGAGTCCAGACTTGGACTCAAGTCCGGACTTGAGTCCGTTTTTGCTGGACTTGGACTTGGACTTGGGCTCTAAGGACTCGGACTTGGACTTGAAAGCTATGGACTTGGACTTGGACTTGGAGGCTCTGCCAGCAAGTCCTTTTTCAAGTCCGATGAATTTGAGCAGGCATTTGGGAAGAACAATGGGATTCCTGCAGCAGTCTGTACTAGATGGA